>Ga0307517_10002944_pt1 | contig 26920 bp, 18 predicted proteins | sample 23_EM_MG_FD_194515 | JGI IMG/M metagenome (GOLD analysis project Ga0307517, IMG submission 194515) | Populus trichocarpa ectomycorrhiza microbial communities from riparian zone in the Pacific Northwest, United States - 23_EM | ecosystem: Host-associated > Plants > Roots > Unclassified | place... | reverse complement strand
ATATATATATGTATGTGTATATATATATATAGTAAAATCCAAGCCTTTTTAGTAAAAAGTATATGGAAGAAATTCTAAAACTTATAAAGTTGAATTAATTATCTATTATTCCTAGTGTTTTACTGGCTCAAATAAGTAGTCATCCTCGTGCTCTATTTTGTTGTTCAAATTTTACTTCTTGAATGATTAATTCAGGTGTAACCGATCATATGACCAATCATTCCCATCCATTTACAAATTATTTATCATGTCCTAGTAATGAGAAAATAAAAAATGTAATTGTAGTTTCTTACCTATTGCAGGGAAAGGGTTAATAACAATTTTTGAAAGTATAAATCTTAATGTTTTTCTCCACATTCCTAAACTTATTTGCAATATTATGTATGTGAGTAAACTAACCAAAAATTGTAATTGTCGTGTTATTTTTTATAATTCTATCTATATATTTTAGGACCAGAGTTGGGGAAGATGATTTGCTAGGATAAAATCTTTACTACCCTGATGACAACTTCTTCGGTAGTAAAATAGCTCAAAGCTTTATTAATATAAGTTCAATGTATATTAATGAACGAATAATGCTTTGGAATCTTAGACTAGGATATCCTAATTTTCTCTATCTTAAATATGTATTTCGTGAGTTGTTTAAAAAATTAAATTGTTTATCTTTTTATTTATCGTGAAAGTTGTTATTTATCAAAAAGCCATTGTACAACATTTCCTTCAAAACCTTGTTGTGGTTTAAAACTATTTTATTTAGAGTGTGTTTGGCAGTGTGGTTGTGGGTGCTTTTTAAATAACTTTTCGTGCCAAAATACATGTCAATGATGTTTTTTTATTTTTTAAAAATTATTTTTGATATCAGCACATCAAAACGATCCAAAACGTACAAACCATATTAAATTTTAGTAAAAAAAAAAAAATTAATTTTTTTGGGAACGCAGCCGCAGCCGCGTTCCCAAACGTTCCCTTAATTTATAATGATTTGTAAGTCCCTTCAAAGATCACTACTTATCTAAAAAAAATTAATTTTTCATATTGATAGATGATCATATATGATTATGTTGGATTTATTTGACGAGGGAAAAAATTGAGGTAGTAACATTATTTAAATATTTTTATCAAATGATAAAAAAACTAATATTAGACAAGGATTAACATGCTTTATTATGATAATGGAACATAATACTTAACAAGTATTTGTGAAATTTTTTGAAAGAAAAAAGGTTGAACATTATATCGTAACACTCCTTAGCAAACTAGAATTACTAAGAGAAAAAAACAAATATTTACACGAAGAGGCTCATGCCATTACATTTTCTATGAATATTCCAAAACATTTACAAGCTGAAAATTGACGACATCCTATTTGATTAACATGATGCTTACTTGAGTTTTGCAATTTCATTCACCATTAAACTGCCTCAAAAAACTTTTCTTGATACACAAATACAATCTGATTTGCAAATAAAAGTTTTTTAAGAAAATCAACCTTACTTTACCAAAAATAATCTTGAGGAGGATATGCCCCTAACCAAAAAGAATAAAAATGTTAAGATTTTTAAATCAGGAAAATTCATGTAAGTATGAATATTGTTTTTTTTTATAGAAAATCAACCTTACTTTATCAAAACTCATCTTGGATATTTATTTTGAATCAAATTATATTTTTACCAGTCATCCAAATTAATTTTGAACCCTTCAAGTCGATCAAGTCATATTAAATTAATCTCTACATAGTTTAAAATTTTATTTTCTACTATAAAAAAACATTAGTATTTCCTAAACATTTTTATTATATTAAAAAGATTTTGTTCCAACCCGGAGGGGGCCAATAATCTAGTCACTTATTGTTTGATAAAAGAAATATTAAAATCCTACAAACCATTTAGTTATGGAAGCACACCTCCAGAAAAATAAAGCAGTTCAAACTTCAAATAGTCTCTAGCCTGATGGACAACCAAGACTGGTTAGTAAAAAGAGAAGCTTACCTTGTACTTGTAGAGAGAATCCGAGGACCTTATCATTGCTACGTTTCCATGTTTATAAATAACAGATAAAATAAATAAATGAATGCCCATGATCAACAATTCAATTAATTGAATATCATTCTCCTCAGGAATCCATACAATCAACGGTGAATACATAGACAGGAAAACACAATGACAACATGATGTTGACATTTGTGCCTACAGTACACCGACAGTATTCGTTTATAAGAAAAATATCAGGGTGAAGTGTTATGAACTGGAAGTCCTAGCAGTTCATACATTCTCAGTGTCAGCTATTTTTTTTTTTCATATTTCTCAATCGCTATACGATCACAACCCCGTATACGCAAACCTCATTTGTTTTTCTTTCCGCCAGCCAAGATACGTTGAATCTGAAGCCCTCGGCTGAAAGCTTGGTTAAACAGCAGCCTGGTCTGGAATTCTGAAACGAATGGGAACCAGGCAAGTACAGCCACTGGTGCAAAGATGACCAAAGCCATCATGTACTCGTACCCACGGGCTAGAGCTTTCACAGATCCCCACATTTTAAGGCCCTTCACTACTGGCCTGCAAGCTTGTGCTATCTGAAAACGAAATCAGCAAAATTTTTAAAGATCGATATTTAACTATGAAAGCTCATGATCACCATTATGTTATGTAAACACAGAAGAGAAATATAAATTAAGGGAATGAGGCTCCTTTTTCCAGTACGTTACCTTAAATTCCATGTAAGATGGCGTTTGATAAAACTTAGTGGGAGGTGATATGCTTGCGAGATAGAGGAAATGATTTTGCATGATAGTCATGTACATACCTGCAGAATTGCCAAACCAGTCGGCAGAAAAGCTAGCAGACTCTGAAAGATGTCTCCAACTGTGAGGTGAAGAGTGGTGAACAGGATAACGAGAGTGATCACAGATCCAATAAAGAGAAACAGCTTAAGAAGCCTAAACATGAGCTGAAAATCTGCACTAAACTTCTTTCTTCCCATGGAAACAATCTGCGGTTCGAAGGCACTAGAGTTGGTGAATTGCATTCCACATGACAAGTTCATTTTTAAAAAAGATTTAAGATTTTAGAGTTTGAACAATAACCTTTAAGATGATCATCATAGCAACAATGACCAGCCACGACAGACCATATACCTGAAATCAGAAAACAAATTCATAGACATGAACATGAAGGGCATATAATTTCAAAACACAATACAGCTAAGGACTTCAAATTCATTTTCGTTAGGCAAAACAGCCAGCATGATGGTTTCCGGTTCTCATCTTATTTTATTTTTGCATTGAAAGGAAACCATGAGGGACACCCCCTCGCCAGAAGCCCCCCGCCCCCCCTATAAACAAAAACAAGAAGCTAGTGATTCCACAAGAGTTATCCCTTTCAACTCATCATTATGGTTCCATGGTCATAATCATTATAAAAGACATCTATCTCTGCAATCCTTGAAAAGTAGATTTTGATATTGACATTTTGTGAGAAAAAAAGTTGGTAGACAATGAAAGATTTCAGAAGTTCCTTTATCAAATTAGACTAAGATTTGTGCTACGTTTTAGAGTAGAAGAATATTAAATTTCATGTACTCACAATAGCACTCCGGCTTCTTCCAGGCGTGCTTTCCTTGACTGCTTTTAGCTGGTATACAATTCCATATTGATAGATGAAGAAACGCAAAGAGAGAAATATCTCCCAGAACCGGCCTAAAAATCCAGTGTGTTGCAGGTGCTCCTGTTCCTCATCCCACCAAGACTCCCAGCTCTTGTTTGCTGGGACACCAATGCCACCCTGGCTGCTTATCCACTTTGACCAATCATCCCAATCATCCACAATCTTCTGCCACTCAAATCCGGATGGATTGAAAAGGAAAGGAGCAAACAAAAAAGAAGTCACTAAGAACCACATTGAGGCCGTGACAAGTGCAAAGCCTACTCCACTTGCTGCTTTTCCATATATCTTATAACATATAAGCAATATTAAAAGCTCCAGTCCTTTCACAAAGTGACTCCTCGAGTACATCCTATAGTTCTCAGCAAATTTCTGATGCCGAACCACAAAACCACGCCCAGTAGCCCTGTATTTTGCTCCACCATGCAGGATAGTGCGCCCAAAATAATGGACCTTAGTCCCAAGGGAAAAGGTGAAGAAGACAGAAGCAAGCTGAAGCTGCATGATTATTATGTCACCTAATGCTGTTCTGAACCCTCTCTCTAGCCCCATCTCCATGACCATGGGCAACGCCATCAGAAAACCAATCTGAACAAGAGACTGTGAGGCCATGGCTGCTTTTAGGGGATCATTTCCCCTAGCCCGTGCATACTTAATTATTGATTCCTCCAATCCACTTAATGACAGGTAAAGTTTACAATACAAGAAAGCATATACCGTAAGGACAACTATCTGCATATTAAAAAGATAAAAATTATCTGTTAGCTGAACTTCCCAAATGTGGAAACATCCTAACATCCCAGCCACAAATGCACACAGGAATAACATTCAACTCAATAATTGCATAATCTGTGCAGGGCACAGCATATCAGAAAGAGTTTTCTGCACAGTAAAGATGCAAATAACAGATCACATTTAAAAGGAGACACTACATTGAGTATGGTTTGAAAATCAAATGAAGATATTTAAGTTGTTTAAGAAAAAGGGTTTGCAAGCAAAGCTGTTCTTTCATAAAGATGCATAGATGACTCTGGAAATGAAACTGACTTTCATACTGAAAGCCTCTTCGAAAATCTTATCTTCTCATCAAACACAAAAGGAAGCAGCCATTTACTTGAGAGAAAAACCAAAAGGACATGAGAGATTCCAGACAGTTTAATGTAGCAGTTTGACAACTAAGAAAAAAAATATAAATATAAAAAAACTACATGATTTTTTTTACAAAATATAAATCATTGGATCGTAAAAGAGAGAAAAAATTCTTTAGGTGATCCACAAGAAACAATACCCCTTTTCTTTCCAATTGAAATTATGAAATCCATATGACATTTATTAGAAGAATTGCTCTTCAATTCTTTGTCATTTAGCTCCTTGCTATTTGGACTTTGAACCAAACTGAGCACTGCAAAAAATGCATCTTATAAACAATGCACTGACACGCACGTGAAAACAAACAAATGCATACATAAGCAGACCAACACATTTATTCCCTAATGAAATATCATGGCCAAATATTTCAATCTCTAAGCTGTTCTTTTTCCCATAATGTACGTAATTTTCTAGGTATATTATGGCCTTGATAGCAACTATTTTGGTTGCCTTTTTTCATGCTTAGATTGAGTTCTCTGGAAAACAACAAGGTAACGATTAGATTTTTCAATTAGCCTTGTCCACACTGCTTGTCCAATTGCTTTTCAACTTGAATTACACATTCAAAAAGAATTACCATTGAACTGACGTAAAATCCGATCGTTGTATAATAACAGGACAGCATGCGGAAGAAATCAAAACGATGGCCTAGTCGATAGATATCCCTGCTGAGTGTCTGCTCCCCATTACCACATGCTACCTTTGCTTCAAACAGAGAGATTTGGTTGAGCCCGACATCTCGACCTTTCCCAACTTGAATATACTCATGATGAGTGACATTCCCTCGTCTCAGTGTTGAGTTGAAACCTACATTGTAGAACAAGCATAGAGAAGCCGATGAAATTGTGTTACCGGAGATAAAATAAATTCCCAAACATTTTGTTGGTTACTCTTCAACTACTTTTCTAGGTGACGAGAACAGGTTCCTTGAGAATAGTACCAGCAAATATGTCCTCACTCAAATTGATGCCATGAGAAGCCTTGCTGATGCCACCACGTGTTACGTGAAAGATTCTATCAAACACATCTGGATGCCCATAATGGAACCGGACCCTATAAATACCAATACAAATTTCAAGATAAAATGTCAACATTAATAAGATCAGCAAAAAAGGCCACCTAAATGGTTTTATTTAACAAAAGCAAAGACATCTTATGTTCTTCACGCTAAATAAAGTGGATGACCTAATATTTGGCATGACCCAATTTCCAAGAAGCAAATGAACATATATGCATAGGGGACCACATGGACACACATGTGTGCAAGAGAGGAGTGGATTATCGTATATATGCTAGTGATTCTCAAAGCTCTTTTGTTTTAGCACTGGTACATATTAAAAATATATTTCTGTTAAGATCAGCAAAATCACCTTTTTTTTTTTAAGGAGTGGTACTATTTATTCCTTAAAAACCTTTATCTCAATAATGTTTCTTAAAAAACGGCTGGTATTTTGCATACCAAGGGTTGTACTACACTGTTATCTAAACATAGAAAGGAAGAAAAAGAGAAGGTTTACTTCAATGGTCTTGCTAGAACCCTTTGACCAATGGTGACAAAACTCGTTTCTTGGTTTGACATGAACCAAGCCAAAGAAGAGACACTGCAGCATAGATGTAAAAACACATTAGAACAATGACAAGGTATGATATTTGATGGTAATAGAGCATCAGAGAACTAGAAAAGATAAACATCCATCAGACCTTCCAGTAAAGATATGCTCCCGAACACCCAAAATTGTAGGTGGAAGCACTCCATGATCCTCATTAAATTCTTCAAGAAGGTTACGCATTTTAAGTGCTTCTTCTAAGTAATTATCCTATAAGAAATTGATATGAAAAATCATCAGAATAGGTATAAAAATCATAATGAAGCAACAGTACATTCAGTTTTTCCATGTTTTACCTGATTCATGTCAATGGCTTGCAGAGCTTCCCCTCGAGTAAATATAATGGCATGATTCTGATTCTCAGGCTTTCCTTCTCCTAATTTAGCTGTACCTGGCAATCTTATGCGATATATTTCCTTTTGGAGAAGATAGAAAACAATTAGCTTTATGGAAAAAGTTGCTCAAATGTAATTAAATGGGAATATCATAAAAATTACCTGATCAAGATTATCAACAGCTTTTACCAATACAGAATAATAAACCTTCTGTACCTTGCCACCTTCCCTTTCTCTTTCTTCAACTTCGTCAATATATGCAACACGGAGAGAGGGATTACTGTAGAAGATGTAGCAGGTTCAAAGTCTTGAACAAAATGTGCTCAGCAAACTGCTTGGGATATTCAACAGTGAGATGCTATAATTAGACAGAGAGCATACTTGACCATTAAATTGAGAATGTCTGTTGCACGACGATCTCCACTCCTCTTCTGATTTCCATAGTTCTGACAGGTAGCAACATAAGTGAATTTCATGTCCGCTACTGCCTCTATTTGAGCACTCACAGATCTTTGACTTTTCTTATCTTCCTCAGTTGGATCTGTGATGGCTTTGTAACCTTCTAGTATCTCTGCATTTATGAGAATATGTCAGACATTGGCATATTACTCCAAAATGAAACTGCTTCACTGGGCACTCATCATTTCTACTGAAAGAATTGACAGGTTTATTGAAAACAAAACCATAAGAAAATGGTATGCATCCCCAGGAAAAGTACAACTAAGGTCAGAGGCATTGAGCTCAATTTTAGCAGTAAATGAATCAGATTCAATGAATAACTACTTTATAACATCAATTGGATTTGTATTCTCGCAAATACATGCTACTACATGGCAAGGAAAACGAATGAAAGAAGCCTGACGCAAGTCTAAGACATCGACAGTGAATTAATTAAACCGCAAGGGAGTCAGGAAATTATTTTATTCTTGAGAACTAAACTAGAGTAGCTCCCAGCGCATTCTTTCTTGAAAATGAAGTTTGAACTTTAGATTTTTTCAAAAATCATTTTTTTTTCTTTCTCCTTCAGATTACTTGTCATATTCCAAGTTTTGGAAAAAAATACTGTTAATGCCATTTATTTAAGCCATCATTCCTTCTTGAAATTTATGACTACGTGATTTTATCATTTTTAATCCTATAAAAAAAGGTCAGATATGACTGACAGAAGAAAGCTTATATCAAAGAGTAAGAAATCATATCTTCTTTAGAAGATTCTGATACTCCAAGAATGGAACATGGATTCATATTTCTAGAACTCATTATTTAATTTGCTCAGGAGGGCTACTTTCAGGAAATGAAGACCAAATGCAATTTCACATTTGAAAGTCATTTTCAAACAAAATGAAGTAAAGCATTTAGGCTCTCACCACTTTCTTTAGCCATATCAAGGAAAGCTTGAAGTCTTAAAGCTCGTCTATAGTACATCATCCCTCTAACTGCAACATTTATGATCATTTGTATCAAAAAAAAAAATTTAATGCATTTAGATGAGAAAATGTAAAGGGATCAACTACCTGTGCGACAGAGAGTTTGACCTCTCAAGGAGCCCCAATGACGAAGTTGCAAAATATTTTCTTCATTTTCCCAAACCTCACTCTCTTTTTTGCAATTTATTCTTTCCATGAAGTTATTCCATTCATCTGATAACAATGCAAATGGCTACTGAATTAATTACATCATTCATTCATTTATTCAAAACAAATGCAAATCATACATGGTATTGTACTATGGGAGTTCATAAAACAACCCTACCTGGGTAAATCTTTTGCAAGTAGTAGATGATTGATACACCATCTTCATTCTCCATTTCAAGATCAGATTTGGAATAAACTGTCTCTTCACTATAGTAGGGGGTTAAGACACTGTGCATGGTAGAAGAGTAGTCTTATTACATAAAAGTTGATGTTGTTAAAAATACCTTAATTTCCTCAAAGAAACTCATCAAATTTCTCAAGACCTTGAAAAACTGTGTAATTTATCCAGGACAAGTCTATCTAGAATCCACAAATGTACTTTCACAAAAACTATAATAAATCAGACACTAACTTTGGGAGAGCAAAGAGTCTCAATAGAAGCATGTAGGATGATATTTGAACAAGCAATATTATCACAAAGAATTTGAGAAAAGGCACTGCCTTTCTTCTGACTGACTGTTAGCCAAAAGTAGACTCAACTTGATCATATGCTCTGAACATATGTTGTACAATGTCTGGTCAGGTGTAACCCAATGTGGCTACCAATGACCAATATTTGGTCAAATTCAGGCCACTTGTCCATTGAATGACATGAAGGTGGCAGACAATCATTAGACCAACTGTAAGTTATCAATCAGTTGAGTTCAACAAAATGTGAAGGCAGTTCTTTGCAACTTGGCAAAGTCACTGCAATATTCATTTTGCTATCGTTTTTTATTAAAAATGAATCAGACCTGAATGAGAGCATTTTACGGACTCGAGGAGGACGTGGCATGTCCATAAACAACGAATTTGTAAAGAATGAAATCCTCCTACGTGCTTCAAGGTTTGTTGGGACATCATTGGCAAATTCGTTCACCGTCAAAAGGAGATGAATGCGTCTTATCTAAGAGATCATTAATCAAAGCTTTCATCAATCCTTACACACACTAGAATGGTTAGTACTTAAAATAATCATTAAAGCTCAGCAAGTGCTAGGGTACCTGTTCTTCCCATTGTGCTGTAACTACAGGAGGGAACATTATAGCAGGTTTTGTGTCAGTACCAGAAAACACTTGTCTTCCAGAATCCTTGCCACTTTGCCCAAGGTCTACCAATTCACTGAAAATCATCACACAAGAACAGGTTGGACTGTTAGCACTCATATGAAGGACAGGAGTGTGCCACTAAATCCAAGTAGAAGATGCAAGGTTCACCAACCGATTCTCATTCACCATCATATCATTAGTAAATACTTCTAACATGTCCTGCAGTATCAACACCACGGTATTTTGCTTGGAGGGATCAGCATCTTTCTGCAAGGTGGAAGGAAAAAGGAAGCAGTCAGTTTCCAATGCACGGCTGCAAAGAGAATTTCAGATTTACAAAAGCAAGCTGAATATACCATTAGCCAAGTTTCATAAATGACTCACCAATAATATCACGAGCTCCACAAATTTGTTACATAATGCTGGTAAGGGACCCATTCTGAAATTTGTAAGAAGTGTGTTCTTTGAAATATTACTCTCAACTTCTTTAAAGATGATGCTAAGTATCCTGTTACATCACAACCACAGTTACACACTACACTGAACCATCATCCTAATTTCATTCAAATGCCAGATAAAGCTCTGCAGCAGATAGATTAACAGCCAAAACAATTAACTTTGTTAAACGCATATAGATATTAGTAGAGCACTAAATACCAGACCGGAACTCAAAATGTTATAGAAGGAATAAAAATGCTGAAGCGGAAATACTATAACATAGATTGGACTCTTGCAAACTTAAGCTTTGATTGGGAACAATGAAATTATCAGCTAAGAACCTGGTCTCCAAAGGAGGTATCTGTAACATTTAAAAGATTTAAATCCACAGGACAAGTCATCTTTCTATGGTTCTTTCTTCTTTTTTTTTTTTTTTTGGGGGGGGGGGGGGGCCCCCGGATTAGTTGTTATTATCATGGGTAAGGAAAAGAACACCGCCATCAACCTTTTCTCAATTTCTCCAACTACCAAAATATTCAGGACATGTTTAAAGGATTCGTAGCATTCAATGACTGCACATTTCATGTATTCATCTGCACATATGCGTTTCCAGAGGTCCGCATCCCTTGATCGGAATTGCACTGCCATATCCAAAGCTATCGGGATCTGTAAATGTAGAATATATTCAACAGTTAAAAACAAGTTCCATTCACTCAATCTGCAGAAAGAAAATACATGCTGACCTTGCTTGCAAGCATAATCGGTGGCCACTGAATTAATTTGAGGCTAGGATCTGATGTATATGGTACCAGCAACAGATCCATCTCCCTGAATTAAAAGAAACCAAAGATTTAGTCTTAACAGGGGAAGGAACAGATAGAAATGAAATTTTATCTAGCTTATGAGGCCTTTCCTGTCACTAATGAGATCTTCTTCACGGAAACTACATATCACTTCATTCCATAACTGAGCAAATTTGGCAGCTTCACTTCTCTTGCTTGCAGTAACCTAACAGGAATGACATTGTAATAACTGAGTGAGATGCATGAAACTGCAAAGCAATGATAATGATATAGAGAATTTGAAACATCAATCCAACCTCAGAAAATCTCTTTGAAAAAGAGAAGCCCTTCTTCCGTTTCTTATCTGAAGGAACCAAATATGTGTTAAATGCACCGGGTAAGGACTGGAACCGTGACCTCAGCATGCCCAGAGTTCGAATCTGTAAGAAGAGAAGGAGGAAATTAATAGGCCACAGCCTTAAGTTACAAAAAATCCTGCAACCTAAGCTCACTGACATAACTCACCCAAAGATTTAATGACATTTGAAAAATCACTAAAAGGAGAGTGAAAATTAAATAAGAGTTATATTCTCAAAAGGTGTTTGATATCTTACATAAATTACAAGAAAAGGAGAGTGATAGAAAATATTGGTGAACTTCAAAAAATCAAGTAAACAATGTGGAACACAGAAACTAGCCATTGGAGGTAAAATGGTATTCACTGAAAAGGACGGCTATTGCACATCTCCAAAGTATGCACTAAGTTCCATCTCTCAATAGAACAGAAAATACAATGTCCCAGCCAAGTTTACATAAAACGGGCCAATTATCTCACTAGAATATGTAACATGGAAGCAAGAAACGCATCCAAATGCCTCATTTCAAATGATATATAAAGGTTTGTGACTGTATATGGTTTATGTAAAAGCATCCAAATGCCTCATTTCAAATGAACACAGAAAATGACCATCCAAAGCAAGAAACACAAAAATAATTGAGATAATTACCTCTCCTAGGCGATCAAAGGCCCCGGCAAAGCCACCATATATGGTTGAGAAAATAGAATACCAAATTTGAGTATCCATAAAATAGACCTGGATTATATTGTAACATGTCCGGAGACATCAATCATAGAATAAATATAAATTTCACCAAATAAAAGATATGAAAAAAGAAAAATAGGAAAGAGATAGCAGCAGACAAACCAAGATTACTGGTAACCAGAGTGACAAAACAGCTCCATAATTGTTTTTAGCTGTATACAAAGGGTAACTGCTTATGTGAATATAAAACTTCAGTTGAAAAGCAAAATATAAATAAAGTGAAAGAGTGATAAACACCATTTGGAAAAAATTCGTGCCACTCATAATCTACATTCCGAATGTTCATTATAGCTTTCGTTGGCTTCACCAGAGGTTTTATCTGGGCAAAGGACATGTAAAAGGGTTAAAGGAATACCAAATGAATGACCATAATAACAATGACAGTGATGCTGATAACAAAAGCCAACCTGGACAAAATAGCTGAATGCTATTTTTGAACATAAAAGTAACAGCCAGAAAACAGTATACCTGAAACAAAAAGAAAAACCTAGTAACAAAGTGAACTTGAACCAAATATGTTGGTGACTGCATAAATATAAACTCTCATCAGACTCACTTTATGAGTACAAATTGACTCTCATGCATTCCCCTGCCAACATAAATTCTTGGCTGCATAAATATAGATTTACTCAGTTAATCAGGAGAAGAGATAAATTTTCTATAGCTGGATGACATAAAAAAATCATGAAAATGATACTGAGATAATGGTATCTAGGAGAAACAAATAACTTGTGGGAGAATCAGGCCAGCGAGCATACCTGTGACCACCATAAGAGAAATCTGATAATCAGCCAGTCTGAGTTTTCAATCCATCTTCGCAGCATGGGAAAGATAAACAAAGCAGCTGCCAATATATTTGGAAGCATGTATACAGCCACTGCCAAAAGGTATAGTGCAGGTATGTCCTTCACTTCTTTAAAGAATGACAGCAAATCTTTGATTTTATCAGGGGCCACTTTGAAGGAATGCACATAACATAGTGGAAGAATGATTGCCCATGCAAGACTAACAATGATCTTGAGCACATTTCTCAGGACATCAGTGAATTTCCACTTGTGGAACCCTGGGAAGTTCAGAACAAGGTCCAGAATACCTAAAAGGAAGAATGATGAGACAAAACAGTCATTGAAACAAAAGCTATTTCAGAGACAGCAAATCAGGTCCTGGGTTAATGACGAGAGCATTGAGGGCTCAAGTTGAAGGTAATATCAACATAAAATAAAATATTAAAACAAAAACAGAAAATTATCAGGTTTTATCACCAATGCTGATTAATATTTTAACTCTCATGTCACCTTACAAGCTTCACCAAATCATCAAAGGAGGAGTTGGTCACGGAAAATGCAAAATACATGTGGAATAATGTTAACAAAATTAGGCAGTGATTGCATAGTAAAAGAGTCATAAAAAAGTCCGAAAATTGTTAAAGAAGCAAAGAAATGCAATAAGAATGCTAAAGAAACAATTGGAAATTTGAGGCTTATATTTTTTTATGTGATGAATTATACTCTTTCCAGGTTTTCTATAAAAAAGATTCAATAACTTTACCATGTTACCTTGATTATAAAGGATAATGAAAGAAGAAGGTTATAGATAACAATAATTTCCCGTTAATATTGGGATTTAAGAGAGGAAATAATAAGATGGATAGAGGGAGCATGAGGCTAAGAGCATCATACTTTGGAGCAAGCGAAGACAGGCTGCTGTGATGAAAATGCTGGATAGCTGATATAATACATCCTTTTGAACAATGTTCAAAATCGAGACCCCACTCCAAGCAATGATGATCATTGCCTGCAACAATAAACCCATGTCTTACTGGAAAAGATTATATTAAAAGATAAAAACTAGAAAGATGCGCCAAAAGGTTAATAAAGTTGAATGCCTGAAGAGCAAGAATATAAAAGGTCCACAATCTGTCAAAACTTCGAAAAATGTGCCAAAAGGTTCGTGTCTCTACAAAATATGCTTTGCCTGTGCTTCTGGGTTTTTCTGAAGAAGCCTTTTTCCCCTGACAAAGAAATCATGTTATGCAGATAGTGGTAAATCATTTCAAAAGGTAGTGTATTACTGGCAACATAAGCGCACTGTACCACATCTCTTGTAGATGTAAAAAAACTTCCATCATCACGCATAGGCCAACCAAGAGAAAAGCAGTCCGATGACCTGAAAGATATAAGCAAAGCCAAGTGTTAAGCAGAACGAAGTGATACAAAAAACTCAAAAAGATCTGTTCTTCATCAGAATTCTAATATTATATCCAAACTAACCAGAAGTATTCATTTAGATCATCATAATTGCACCACTGTGAGTGTGAAGCTTTACCATTTTTGCTTTTATTGGCTTCCTGCAATAATTGGAACACAATTTTCATATTGAGAACAAAAGGACCAGAAATTTGATGACGAAATGAATCCTTGCACAATGACATACCTTTTCAATTACATGGTAAATTGGTGTTATAACCTTCCTCAGGAAAGCCTCGTCGTCTCCACCATAAGAAGGCTTAATATTTTCTCCAGTAACGATGCTGACGTTTCCAGCCAACAGGCCATGGAGTTCATATGCCATCTGAACAAATGAGAGATCAACCTTATGAAGCTTTTATATAACAGAAAATGTGCTAATTACTTTTAAAAAGGATAAATAAAGGAAAGAGCATCCAACGCACACCAGCCTTCCATCCCGAATTCTGGTCTTAGAATCACCCATTTTCTGTCCTGAACTAGCTAAGGAGTCCGTTAATGTTATGATCAGTACTTACATTATGAAAAATATAGCATAGACATTCAGGCATGAAGCGAACATTTGCTGCCTCGCCCCAGATGAGAAGAAAAAGGCCCATGTACAGTATCTTTCTCTGCTGGATTTCTGGCTGGCCTTGAGGGAGCCTGCAAGAACCACACATGTAGATGTTAACATAGCAAATTAATGATCATTCATTTGTAGCTTGCTTTAAGTTTTGAATGAATAAAAAAGAGTCCACCTACGTACCTTAAACTATGTTTCCGCCCTAAAAACTTGCACCATGTTTTATAATTCTTAAAAAGCTTGTTCATAACTTCATCAACAGCTCGATCATCAAGCTGCATAGGAGATGAGAGTCTAAGCATAGCACAGCCATTAATTAAGTATGGAAGTAATAGTAATCAAGGATACTTGGTGAATTAGAAAAGGGATTAACTAGAAAGGTTCAAAAGTTATTCAAATAATTTGCGATTAAATGCACATGCACATATACACATTCACTTCAGCTCCAAACCCTGAATCAACACCAAAAACATCACAATTACCCATATCCTGGATGCTATAGCTATCAAAAGGTAGGATAATGCTAGAGCTGTAGCAACATCTAATATACAACAGGAAAAAAAAAAGAAGGATTAAGGATTAGAGCATACCTTGCTAATAGGTTCAGGCTTGGGATTAAGCCTTATATGTTTGTTGGCAAGTAGTAAAATCAAATGCTCCCTCTGGTTCCTGACATTGTCTCTCTGCGGTCATCAAATTTAAGAACCAAATTTTTAGTTACTGAAGATTCTAGTGTAACTCTCAGCAATTGAATTCTCTATTATTTTCTTTTTAAAAAAAGTTTTCTTGGGTCAAGAACATGCCTGAAAGCCAAACATGGCCCTCAGCCAATCAAGAATGTCTAAATCACCAGCTTTCTGCCTTTGTGGATCAAATGCAGTGGGCCAGTTCAAACCACGAGTGTTCCACAGTGCAGCAACAGCAGCTTTGACCTGGTACATATGGACAGTAAATTCTCAAGCAGCATATTAAACTATTCATCGAGAGAAAAGGAGTGATCATAACAGCAGTAAGATAACTATGAAGAATATGTATAACCTCCTCAAGCTGCATTATGGACTGTGAAGCCCCGGCAGAATCCAGAGGAAGGATGTTGAAAGGGGCATATATTTCTTTCTTTTCCTGGACATCTCTGGCTGCTGCAATAATCTGCTCAGAGTAAAGTCATTAAAAAATACTACTACCCTGAAAAGGATTCATGCCGTAGAATGGCCAACTGCATAAGAAATAGTAAACGACAGACTATAACAGGGACTAACCTCAGGAGCAACTTCTTCTACTTTCTCTGTTTTGTTAACAGCACAAAGCACTTCAAAAAGAACACCAGCTGTCTGATAGGCTTTTCCAAGTTGAGCTCTGCAAAGATATTAAAGGTTCGTCATCACAACAGCATTTATGCTCTAAAGAAAAAGAAGTAAATAAAACACGGGAGAGAGTGAAATAGCATTTATGCTATTACCGGTCTGCTTGCTCTCCCTGGTCAAGTGCTCTAACGTAGTGTTCATAGTACTGCTGATAAAAGCTCTCGATTTCCCGCGCATCGGTCTTTTTAACCCGAGAGGCAAGACTGGAATTATTGTCCTGAGATAAATAAAATAGTTTTCACATAACTTCTTCTGATGCTTCAAAACAATCCATGGCAAAACTATGTGAAGTTCTTTTGGATTATTATTAAAGGGCCCGATAGTTGGATTTGGTTTTAGAAAATGCAAAAAGGAAGCATTCCTACAAACAAATTGAGTGCAATAGCTATCTATGTGAATGAACACGCCAAGAATGCATTCATCATGAGACTAGCAAAGGGAACAAATAAATTATCGCGACAACCACCTACTTTTGGAGATTATCGCATTCCCGCTATTCAGAAATTCTCCTTATTCCACAAATGACAAATGCAATGCAATTTAATTAATTAGTTTCTCTCTCCCACTTCCAAATGAGACCACAAATTCCCTCCGCCAGCTCCAGGCATTTAAGATTGCAAAATGACCATTGAGACCCCATTAAAAGTACTAAAGTGCAAACAGGTTCTTATGAACTTGAGCACATTTGATCACCACCCCTCTTTAACAACATTTTTTTATTTTTCCAAAAACACCGCCGTTGAATATGTTTCCACCAGGTAGAGAGGATCTTTCGCTTGTCATAATTCTTAATAGATATAATTACTGTTCCATTACCCCCATTATGCTCACTCAAATCAGATAAGAAAAACAACACAAGAAAGAATGTGATCAAAACCATTGATGATTTAGAAACAGAATTTAACGAAAGTAAAATTTACCCTCTCCAATCTCTGCAGCAAAGATGTCTTGAACTGCCTCACACCACGACCACTTGAATTTGGATCCAGTCTATGGGCTTTCTCAAACGCATAAAACCTACCTATATTCCCCCAAGGCCCCAAATCAAAAAAAGAAAGAAAGAAAAAGAAAATAAATAATAAACAATGATTAAAAGAATAGTGATTTCCGTGTTACAACATAGTCGCTAAAATTGATGCAACATTATTACGTACAGAGATAGGCAACGCGAGGGCGTTCATGTTCGATTTCAGCTGCAATGCGGAGAACAGGGGCGATGGAACCGAGTGAGGAAGGGACGACCTCATTATCAAAAACCTCAAGAGAGAATGTAGTGGTGGCAGCGCTGCGAGACGGTCTCCGGCTCAGCATCTGTGACCCAGATGGTTCCAGGTTCGACATTGTTGTTCAATCAAATGCTAGCTCGTGAGCTAGCCACCTTTTGCTCCTAACAGTGTCTTATTTCGCTAATTTTAACCACCTGCTAGAGAGTAAATTAATGAAAATCAGTAATTATGAATTTATCTTCTTCTGTTTTCAAGTCTGGTTGGGAAATGAGAAAATATGTAGGAAAGAGAAGAAAAAACGTAAGAAACAAGTTAATTATCTGAACATTGCTTTTGCGCTACAGCTACATTTTCAGCTTAATTATCGCTTAAATTGGAAAGGATAAATTAAAGCAAAAACTCTCGTGAAATTCATTCATTTAGCATCTAATTGAATTAAACTCGGCTTATTCCTTATTAATGGTGCAGTTACATTTCTCGTTTGATTTTCCTGTTATTTATCGGCAACCAAACAGATAAAAAAAGTAAAAACAAATAAATATGTATGAGATCTCATTTACTTCTACTCTCAGATTCTCGTTTTTCTTTTTCTTTTTATTTTTCTCAGCAACCAAGCAGAAAACAACAGTGCACATACGTTCCCTCCTTTCTTTTCCAATGATTCTCATAAACCAAACAGCACAAAGAGAAACAATATATTAGCAATTATAACTTCTAAACTATTTTTCCTTTCCTTCTTAGCAAACAAACAGAGAGATAAATAAACAAACAAACAAATATTTCAGAATTCTTTTTCGTTTCTCGGAAACCAAACAGAGAAAAACAAATAAAATAAAAACGCACGTTATAATTAAACTCGAACTTCCAGCCAACTCCGTCTAGTAACAGGAAACTATACGTAAGGACATGCAGAAAATGTACGAAATAAAAAATAAATCTCGCATTCATTATTTCTTTTCTTTTCTCAGCAACCAAACAGAATCCACAACACAAAGAAGGAGGAGGAGATTCCAGAAACATGAAGCTTACACGTTTTACAAGGAGAGATGGATAGAGGAGTATTTTAATCACCTACTTCGCCTATAAAGAAACAAAAACAAAATCAAGTTTATGATAGAAAACCGGAAATTTCTAGAGAGAAAGAAAAATGTTAGAGAGAGATACATATTTTTTTTTGGAATTTAGTAACCTTTTGCAGAAGAGAGGCGGGAGGAGAGGCAAAGAGGGAAAGAGAGTCTACTGAGAGATTAAATGGACGAGGAAACATAAAAATACGCGCGCGTTGTTTGTCCGTACATAGGTGGACACGTGGCGGGGAATGAGAGGGAGGGTGGTAAGAGAGATGAAAAGGGGAGTGGAGGTGCGCCGTTTTCGGGATGGAAGGAGGCCGTTTTGAAGGGGTCGTCCGATTTTCTCTGTTTGTTTTGTTTCCTTTCTTTCGCTGTCTATTTGACCTTGTAATAACTTAATTTTGTTTTTAACGGAATTTTAATTGTGATCGATAATTTTGGGTTTGGAGATTGACTGGGACCCATTGGACGAGGCCGATGTTTTGGCCTTCGTGGATTGAGATGGTTTGCCTTCTAGTTTTTATTTTTATTTTTATTTTTATTCTTTTAGAATTATATTAAAATAATTTATAAATATAAAAATAATAAATTTTAACTCATCTTTGTTTTGACGGCAATCTCAAATATAGACTAAGGATTAAATAATAGGGAAATAATTAGTTAGTCTCTTTTATATATATATATTGAGCTATCATAAATAATAGATATTTTATAAAAAATAACAATGACAGGTGATTATTTATTTTATATAAAATAAAATTAATTATCATCCTAGAATTAATTATATATATAAAAAAGGTGTTTTTGGAAGATCCAATGTACATATGAAAGGAGAATCTATTAAGGAGAAATTATAGTAATAGATTCTCCTTCCATATGTACGGTTGGATCTTCCAAAAATATCTTTCTTTTATATAATCAATTTTTGGATGGTAATTGATTTTATTTCATATAAAATAAATAATTATCTGTCATTGTTTTTTCTTAAAAAATACCTATTTTATCTTTTGAATTTCTTTCGATTAGCAAACAGTTAAAAAGTTATTTAAAAAGAACTATGATTCAATCATGATAGCTCAACAACACCTCCTTAACAAATACACTCTCTCTCTCTCTCTCTCTCTCTCTATATATATATATATATATATATATATATATATAAACATTTGTTCTTGTAACCTCTTGTTGGACTAAAAAATCTTGGGGATAAATTGAATATCAATCAAACTAGTAATTTGATGGTGCACAAAAAAAAATAGTATTTTTATTAGTTATTATTTAAAAAAAGAGTTGAAAACAAATAAGAGAAAGAATGTGAGATATTATTATTATTTTGTGTGAATCATAAATTTGATTTTTTTCTCTTTTTATTTGTCTATATCTTTCTTAAAAATAAATTCAGAAAATAACTAATAAAATACTATTAATTACTCCATTTTATTTGAAAATAATAACTCCAATAAAAATTGAGATTATTTTTTAAAAAAATATTTTAAGGGTACATTTCCATATTAACCTAGTATATTTAAAGAAATTTAATATTTTTTTTCAAATACTTACTCAAGATTTGTTAATTAATATGAATTCTACATCGATCATTCAACATTACCATGAAACAAATATCGAGAAGAAATTATTATTATTATTATTATTATTATTATTATTATTATTATTATTATTATTATTATTATGTACAAACTAATTTATTGTTAGAAACAAGAGTGGTAAGTCAAAAAAACAAAAGTAAGGATCGAAATACTACGGTACTTGCACCTAAATTAAAATTGAGTTCTTGGAGTGATGAGAAGGCATGCTCATTCTAATCATCCAGCCCCTATTTATATAAGAAAAATCCATTCATTTTATAAATTTAGTTGTTAAATACGTGCTTTCTACGTGATTCATGTTGATATTTCCTACATAGATGAATAAAGGAAGAGAATGTTTGGTGATAACTTAAAATATATTCAATATTCTAGTTAATTTTCTAATCTATTTAATTGATGACTTTTGTATCGCTTTTTTCTATCTAATTTTTAAATTATGTTTATTTTCTTATAATCAAAAGAAAAAAAATTAATTTGCTAATAATAATATACTAAAATCAGTTCCAATATTGTTATTTTTGCAATCTGAATTGGTTTTGAGTTTCTGTGTTATGTTTTTTTTTTTTCTCTCTTTTTTTTTACATTATTATTGGTTTTCATCATTTTATTTTTATCACATAGTATGAAGATTTTTTTTTTGTCGGTTGTCGGTGATTTAGTATTCGTTTTTATAGTGGTTTTTTCTTTTTAATATTTTTTAGTAAAGTCTTTTTACTCGTTTTTCATGTATTTTCTATATTAGATTTCTTGGATCTTATTTAGATTATGCAGGGAGTGTGAGGCTAGAATTGTCCATGAAGAAAATGATGAGCTAGTGGAGGCTAGTGTTAATGAATTAGAATCAGCTCAGGATATGAGCAGAATTACTATCAGGGAAGAAAAAAAACCCTCTTTTCAGTAGCAGAGAACATTTTCCTTTCCCTTTTCCAGTTTTCTTTTTTTTTCCCCCCCAGTTTTTTTATTCCAATAAAAAATAAAAATAATATGTTCATTTTTTTTAAGTTTTAGAATATTTTTCCAAATTAGAAAACTAGAAAATATGATCATATTATATTGTTTTTTATTTGGAGAAAAATAAAAATGATGAAAATTGTACTATTAAAATTAAACTTGTTTTCTGTAATATATATTCTTTAAATTTTGACATACTGTAAACACAGTTTACAAAGATTGTATTTTTGGGCTTACTTATCCCCAAAGATGCATAGCTTCAACGAGCAAAATTGCAAAGATCAAAGCACAATGCATCAAATAGAATGCAAACTGTGATTTAAACCACAATAGCATTGTGTTGTGAAACGAAAAAATTCACACAAGAAAAAAGTAATAAGAATCAATACGCAATTCTGTCAAGGCTACTCCTTCAGTCCTAATAGATTTGATCTTCGGGATGCACTAACCATGTTAAGGTGTGCCTTAGGTGTTCCTTGCAGCCCGAAGACAGAAGTGGCGGTTTGTTGCACAATACTGGCTCGAGTTCATAGAGAGATTTTTTAATGTCTGCAACTTGAAAGAGTTGCCTTTGACTAGGAGACGGTGACTCTATGAGCAGGATTGATAGGACTTTTGCAAGTTAGAATTGGCTTCTTCAGTTCTCTTCCTTTGTGTAACATGTCTTGAGAGAGGGCTTTCTGACCATTGTCCTATTCTGATGAGAAGAAACTTAGTCAGCTGGGGATTACGGCCTTTAAGATTTTTAGACTATTGGTGGGATTACCCAAATTCATTAGGAATTTCTAAGCGTAGGTGGGAAGAGGTGTGGTTGACAGAGCCGAATCAATATAGAGTGGTCAGAAAACTGAGCAAACTGAGAGTATTGCTGTGGCAATGGAATGCCTCTTCATTTGATAATTTGGAACATCAGCTAATGGAGGAGGAAGGACAAATCCATGGCCTAGATATCATCAAATAAGGACAAGGATTATCCAAAAAGGAGAAGAACACGTACAGATAGTTGACCGCGAAGATGTGGAGCATTAGTAAAAGGTTGGAATCTTTGTGGCGTCAGAAGTCTAGAGCTACTGGTGTAAAGTTGGGTGATCATAATACTAGATTTTTCCAGCTACCAGCAACTAATCGGGGAAGAAGAAATTTTGTAGGAAGGATTTCATCCAATGGCGGTTTGATAACTGACCCTACAGAACTCAAGGCCGAAGCAGTTAATTTCTTCTCAGGTCTGTCTTCAACCGAAAATTGGTCAAAGACTGAATATTGGAGGACACGATTTCAGAAAGCTCAGCAGTCTCTCGGATGGTTTCTTGGAGAGGAAAGTGTATTTACATGAAATGAAGCTAGCTGTACGGATCTGTGATTGTTGAAAGCTCCAGGACCTTATGGTTATACCTTCATATTCCACAAACGGGCTTGGAGTTTTTTCATTGGAGACTTTTTTCACTTGGCTTCGAGATTTTCCAGAAAGAGAATTTTGCCAAGAAGAATCAATGATGCCTATATTAGTTTGATTTCAAAGGAGAAGGATGCTGTTACGTTTTCGGAATTCAGACAAATTAGCTTAGTGAATTCAGAAGGCTTGTCTGTTCTTATTGAGAGAGCTGAGGATGGCGGATTCTTTACTGGTATCTCCTCGGGACATGGTCGAGCAGTTACCCATCTCCAATATGCTAATGATATAGTGATTTTCAGCAAGGATGATCAGGACAGCTTGCTTAATATAAAGAGGATTTTGAGGTGTTAGGCATGAAGATTAATTTGCACAAAAGTTCCATTATGGATATCAACGTGGATGATAGTTTCAGTGAAGGTATGGCTGGTTTACTAAGGTGTAGGAAAGATACTCTCTCCCCTTCAAATACCTTGGATTGCCTTGTTAGAAAATTTGTTTTAAAAACATGATTGTCCAAATTAAAAAATGAGAGCCACAACATAATTATAAAAACAAAAATCATAAACAACACAAAGATTCTGCTTAATAACATCACTATATAAAAACTTTAATTTCAAAATTTTATTATTGAATATTTATTTTTAAATAATCTCCTGAAATACAAACCACACAACCATATTTATATTAGTCCTAGGCCTAAACTAAATAAAAATAAATAAAATTTCTAAGCTAAATAAAAAGAATAAAAACATTATATAAAAATATTTTTCTAAACTAAAATAGAAATAAACAACTAAGAAAATAAATAACTTCTCCTAAAAATCATGTTGTATCAGTCTCTCTAAGTTAGAAGAAACTCATCATTGAGTTCAAATTATTATTGCCTCAATCCCATGAATGTTCATTCAAGACTCTCCAACTTATTTTATTTTTTTGCTTCAAGTGTATAACAATTTTAGATATCAATTTTAATTTTTTAATGTTAAGATTATCATAAGAAACAACAATCGAACAATTTATTTCTCTTCCACTTGATTCTAAAGTATTGAATTGCAAACATCAAACTTGTTTTTTCAACATATCAATATTCATATAACCTTTGAACAAATCTATATATTTTTGTGATAATAATAAACTTTATAATAAAAAGTTTTGTAAGATTCAACGGTTCGATGAGCGACAAAATAAATTTGTGACGGAAAAATACTTGTAAATTCACCTAAAAATATTTGAACTCAATCCAATAATTAAATCTCTCATTTACACTATTTTAAGCCACTATTCTAGTTTAGCGCAATCAAATCTTTTATTAAACCTAGACTATCATATTGGTTCATAAAAATAAGTCATCCATATAGTTTGTCTAAATAAATCTCCATAAATCATCATCTAAATACTTAAATTTTAGTTTTAGAAGCTACATCATTAACCAAGTTTTACCAAATTAATATATTATTTAATTCAACTAAAAACCCATATCAAATCAAAACTTTTTAAATCAACCGAGTTGGGTTAGGTATATTTTGGTATAAGTTGGAGATATCATCGGATGTCATATCCACTGCAAAGAGAATCAACTGGCAACCAATTTTTTTTTTTAAAAAAAAAACATAAAATGGCTAAAAACAGCCTCGTTTCTCAGCTCAATTTTGATCTCATTGATCTTCTCTTCATTTCCATTGCTGAAAGGCACGTCCGTGCTAGTAAGTACAGAATATGTTACGTATTCGTGTGTAAAAAAAAAAAAAAAAACACAGATCCACACACGGGGGAGTCTTTTCTTTTTATCCCACTTACTATACATGCATTAATATAATTATTTCTTCAAAAAAATAACATATTCATGTTCGAATTAAATGCATTCACAAGATTTTTTAATTTTTAAAATAAATATAAATATATTCCTTTAAAATGTATGTTGCTGTTAAGGATTTAATGTTTCCTATCATGTATAGAAACAAAACAAGATGTAATTTATAAGAAGCTGTAATTTAATGCCGCTGGATTTTTTTTATTCTTCGACCCAAGTTTCAGCTGTGATGACCTTCAATGGCTTTGTATTGCTGGATCAGCCTAGTAATCAAATTTAGTTAGCTATTAGGCCTCTGATGCTCGAATAAGAAGATCACTTTAGCCCATTTACCTCTATGTAGATTAGAGCATCTCCGACGGGAGATGCTATTTTAAAAATATAAATTGATAAAATAGCATTTTAAATAGTATAAATATAGTTTTTTTACCATGCATATTTCAATGGAAAAAAGCCATTTAAATTAAAAGCTAATTTTATTAGAGTGGAATAAATAAGTGTTTTATTTTTTTTAATGATTTTGATGTTATTTTTTTCCACATGGCTAGATTTAATTGGCTTATTCTTTTGTTGGCCTCATTTAATTAGTTTTGACTCTTTTAAGAGATATGTAGAAATAACATTTGTGGAAAAAAAAAGATATTTTAGCATTTTGTTTGGTTTTCCCTTTGAAATATGAAAAAAAACAAAAAAAAATCAAAATATTAATTTTTTATTTTTAATTATCCATTTAGCTTCTCTATTGAGATGCTATTAGGTCATATATGGCATTGATCTCTCACTAGCCTTTGTTCTTGTTGCTATACTTTCATTATGAATTTAAATTAGGTCATATCAAATTAGCTTTTATATGATTTAATTAAAAACTCATGCTAGACAAAAATCCAAGTTAAGAGGTTTAAAGATTTATTTTTTTACACGGGTTTAATAGCATTACAAAAAAAATCTATGTATTTTTAATGTTTTTTTCTATATTTATAAAAAATGAAGTGGCCCGTGACGAAGCACAGACAAATAAACTATTATTTGTGTGAATGTAGCATAATTATAAGAAATAAAAAGAATTGTCAAATAAATTTTATAATGAAATATTTATGATGAATTTTACCATAAAGTTATAATATATTTTATCATAATATTTTTAAAAATTATCATTGTGATTATTGTATTTGAAGATATTTTTATTTTAGAATATAAATAATTAAATAAAAAATAAAATTGGGGAAGGGTCAAGAAAACCAAGCCTAGTTGTGCCTAGACTTTTTTTTTTTTTTAAAAAAAAAAAAACAAATGACATGTAATCTCTTGCAACAATTCTCGGCCACTTCCATTGTTTGAAAAATCAACTTCCGAGTTTGTTTATCTTCAAAACTCAATTTTTAACATGTTTGCATCTAAAAATAATATAAAAAATCACATCATATTTATAAACCATTATAACTTTATTTTCACCCCTAGAACATATTTTAATTAATCTAAAAGTTCAAAATCAAATCAAAAAACATTGTATAGATTTTTATATATTTTTTGGGCATGATTTAAAGCTTAAATCACCTCCATTAAACTATGTTATTTAAAAAAAAACCTACTGATATCAAATCAATATTTTTTTATTGTCGAACTGCCTAATTATGTTTTCTTTCTTGTGTCCTTTTTCAGCACCTCTTGTTAGGAATTAAAAAATATGACATAAATACAATTCCATGATCCAAATATAAAATTTAAAAACTAGAAAGACCAGAGTATGAAAAGACATGCACAATATACAAACATCGCACCTATAACTCAGTCTATTTGAAAACACACTTGAATATTATTTTTTGCACAAAAATATCTACGGAGAAGCTCGGACACCAAAGCTAGTGGTTACTTAAAGGGATGAAGTTGGGTATTGGGATCAGGAAAACATTATATGGCTATTTTTTATTTTTTATTTTTTCTATAAAAAAAGTGTTATAGCAGACCTAACATGAATTTGAAGGATCATGAACAGTCCAGTGTCTGGTGTTGTTAAAGTCAGGATTAGCCATCTAATAATATTCTTTCCTCACCAACACCTAAATTAATTCAAATAAATAAATTAATCCACTAATGTACATAGTCAAAAATTAGCCAGATTCCAATCATTTTCTTCTTTGATATTAATGCAACACCAAATCAGAAGAAAAGGATCAAATTGGTGGCCAACAAATCGTACAAAGGAAATGTACCAAATGATATTTTTATTCAAATTCTGCTAATTTTCCAAAAACTATGATTTCATTTTATGTGGTGGTTTCAACTTATGAATTAATTATATATGCATGCATTAAAGAAAGAAAGAAAGAAAGAAAGAAAGAGATTCCTGTGAGCGAGTGGTGAACTCCATTCATGTCTCTGGTTTGGCTTGAATAGATATTCTTTGCTAGACAGAAGATCAACACTAGTCAAGGATACTCTTATTTATGGCTTTTTTGTTTTGTATCATCTGAAAATCTTCTTATCTGAGATCGAATCTGTAATATATGTAATCGGTATATTAAACTTCATCAAGTGGGTTAATTTAATGATTCATTGATTTGTCTTTGACATATGCTAGATTTTAAATAAATTATTTTAATCTTTTTTAAAAAATCTTTAAACAATAACCTTTTAAATTAATACTGTCAATATGAATTGATGCACCCAACTCGGAACTCTTCCTTTAAACTAAGTTCGGTTTAATAACTTTGGATGTATTTAAAAAAGAATTATTGGTGAGCAAGAAAATATGATATTAAAGTCATCGTTAAATAGCATAAAATGTCATCATAGAGTGTTTTTTTCTCTAGTTATTATTTGCTAAATCAGGAAACTTCAAATTTCGTGAAATTAATGGCATTAATATACAATTTGTTTGCTTACTTTTCCACAT
>Ga0307517_10002943_pt1 | contig 26920 bp, 32 predicted proteins | sample 23_EM_MG_FD_194515 | JGI IMG/M metagenome (GOLD analysis project Ga0307517, IMG submission 194515) | Populus trichocarpa ectomycorrhiza microbial communities from riparian zone in the Pacific Northwest, United States - 23_EM | ecosystem: Host-associated > Plants > Roots > Unclassified | place... | reverse complement strand
TACTTGATGATTTCCCGAGCAGCGTCCTTTGAAATGCCTGTTTCGTTTGCTATTTGACGATAGCTTTTGCCCTCAGCATGCAGTTCAATCACCCTCACCCTCTCATTCCTTGTTGCCATACGGCGTGCACCAGTTGCTTGATCTCGAGGCATAATTGGAGTTGTAAGTTGTACGTTATTCTGATGTGATCATGGCCAAGACACTAGTGTCTGGTTACTAAACGACCGCTATTGCTTTGAAGGAGATGTTGCTATCAATTTCGAAAAGGTAGTCAGCTTCTCAACCTTCTCTCTCTCCCGACGCCGTAGTAGGGGCTCGGATTGGCCCTCCGACAGAGAGGTAAAGTTCGTCGCTAAACGTAGGAAACCAGGGCTGCGGTAAATTGCGTTCGGGGTAAAAAGCGGGGGGGTGGGAATAAAATAAATATTAGCATGGGCGACGACTTTTTTGCGGGAGAGTGTTAACGTGCGCCAACGAAAATCGGAAAACTGTCTCTGCTGATCCCATACAAATTCCTATGGAGATGAGAGCTATGTTTTCTGGCTCTTATGGACACACCGGAGTACAAGTACGGTACTCTGAGGAGATGTTGAGGGGAGCGTGTTCCTTGGTAGCTTCAATGGAGCGATGGAGGGGGCTTATAGGTGTGGGACAGAGGCCTACTTACTGGCCGCGTCATGAGAGTTGTCGACCAAGTTGGTTGGTGCTGGTACGGCACCGACCTGTGGGCTATCTGCTGTATCATACCTACCCACAACACGGTGACGATAAGTGAGGATGAATCGGTATTCTGTTCTTACTTCTTACGATATAGAGGTACTCACTGCCCTCTCATACTCATCACGCCTATCAACTAGTCGGTAGTGCACAAGTACTAGTACAGTACCAATATTTCAGGTGTCCGGACAGCTCGTGGACTAACAAGGGTTAGCACTTGTATAACAGTTGCTATACAAGTGGTTCTAGAGCGGCCCATAGAACTTCGGGTTTGGCACTCCTTGGCCTGTTGGGCTTTTCGGGCTTGACGGTTTTCGTGCACTGCACTGTGCGAGTGCTGGTACGGTAATTGGTGAGGTTACACCATACTGTAGCTCCTGGAATGACAGGGCCTTGGGTATCACCGGAAAAAAAAAGGATGGCCAACTTACAGTGCTAGTTTATGGATAACCCAACGTGCCCGAGTGTTTCACGGCCTTCCAATGATATATTGTCACCCCGTTGATGTGGCTGGCCGTGCTTGAATGGAGATATCCATCGCAGGGCTGAAACATTTCAAAGATAAGATCTCGCTCAACGGATATCTTTCCGCAAGGCTGAACCACTGACTTTTTTTCTTTCTTTTCTTTTCTTTCCCTTCTTCTGGTGTCTTGATGCTTGTGAACGCTGAGCTCTTCCTCATTTATTCAGAATTTTTTGGTGCCTGCCTGGGGAGTAAATTGGATGATTAGTGTGAGTTTTGGGCATCAGTTTTTGGTTTCGTCATAATATCATTGTTCAGATATAAACACTTCGTCAAAGCTCGAGCAAATGAATCGATTCCCCACGTTTGACTTAAATTACCGTAGTCCATCTCGAGGGCTGTTGGTAATTTATTTCCCCACACTACATACAGACATTCGCTAACCTCACCATCATCATCAACAAGACAGGAGAAAAAAAAAACAGAAACATCGCAACGCCCCCCCTCCAGTAATCGACTTCGTATAAGCAATCAGGCAATCAAGCAAGCAAGCATCGACCACCTCGCATAGCCCGTCGAAACCGCATGCTCTGCGAGTCCCGTGACCTACCGGTACTGTACGGTACCGTGTTCATTCATGCGCATGAGGTTTATCTTTCCCTTTCTTTCACTCGAGAAGAAAGGACGCCGGACAAAGGAGCAAGGGGAGGGGGAGCAACTAGGGTAGGAAGGGGGAAAAAGAAAGAAAGAAAGACGCCGATTGAATTGCTATTCGAGATATAAGCGCCCGTCGTGGGAATACTGTGGTTCGAAACCTGAACCACTCCCCCTCCCCCTTTCTCTTGGGAGGGCTACTCTTGGGTTAGCGGTGCGAATACGGTACGGAAAGGAGAGGTAGCGAGCTTGCGTATGATGCAGTGCTATGTGTGATTTGCTCTCCCTGATGGTAGTGGGGAAGGGGGTGGACTGCCGACATATTGGAATTTGAGACAGGAGGAGGTGAGTTTAAAGTAATTACCGGCACTGCACCAGAGATGACGAAAGTATTTTTTATATTCTGTTTCTTTTCTTCTACAGTAGTGGGAATATCACAGCAGTATTGAATCTTGCGGTCATGATCTGGGTTGTTGATGCTTTGCTGCAGTTGCCTCATTTGCGAGACAGTTACATTCTGGGGTTGGCCGATGCATTTTTTTTGAAATAAAGGTGTAACTCATTGTTGCACTTTTGCATAACACTGGCTTCGATCCGTTCTCGTCCTCCATCAAATTGTATACGATATCATACCTGTATCGAGCTGGCGAAAAGTGACTTATGCCTTAAATAACATTGGTAGGTGAGTATGGATGCCGTAAGAGCGGCAATACGCTACTGGCCCGTATTGTAAGAAGACAGGCAGGCTAAAGGTGTTATTTTTTTTTCTCGCCAAGTTATGGGTGAGACTGGGGCGTCATCCACACCGTTTTTTCCCTCCTCTTTATTTTCCCCCACACCCACCACACACCCACCAACCGAATTTTTTCTTTCTTTTCTTTGACTTCCCTTTCCCTCTCCCCTCCCTTTTTTTTCCCTCTCATTGCCCGATTCGGCTCTTTTTCTTTCCCTTTTCTTCTCCCTACAAATTCACACACCCACACTAAAGTTGCCAGTCTCTCTCACTCGCTTGCAACTCTCTCACCATTTTCTTTTTTTTTTTCCCTTGCTCCCACCACTCAACCGCCTTCGTCCACGCCGCCCCATCGCTGTTTTATTTTTTTTCCCTCCCTCTGTTTCCTTCCCCTCTCTTCTCCGCTCCACCTACACCTACCTACCTTTCTCTCTCTCTCTCCTCCTCCCCCTCCATCTTCCTTCCCATCGTCACTTTTTCCTTACAACACCACCCTCTACTCTCGGTTTCCTTCCATTTTTTTCCTCTCGGCCCGCTTGGACTGGATTAAACTCGTCGTCGTTTGTTTTCCTCTCTCTGGTCCTCAATCCTTTCCGATTCCTTCCTCTCTATTGTTCTCACTTGTCACCCTCTTTCCTTTCATCTCTTTTCTCTTTTAAAGAGGTGGCCCTGGTTTGTCTGTGTGTTAAGTCTCTCTCGTGTTCCCTTCCTCGGTTCAGGCGACCTGTTCTTCCAATTGTCTCCAAATTCCTCTCCTATCATCAATCTCTCGTCTCCATCCACTCGCGAGCTCGCTTCGCACGCGTGTATCTCTCAGCTTCAGCCATACACCGCTTGGCCGTTTTCTCTTTCTTCGTCGTGGTTTTTCCGGGTTTCCTTTCTGGCTTTCCTCGGTTTACTTTGTCGCCCAAAAAAGCTCAAACTCAAAATCCAAAAGTCAAAATAAACTTTTTGATTTCCTTCTTTCCCGTTCTTCTACGCGATTGAGAAAAGCAAAAAACAAAGAATTTGTGGAATCTCGTTGCCACTTGAAATCAGTCAAGATTCATTTCTCCAACATGTCCGCTGATAATCAGAGCGCCCCGCCCGCTGGGTCGTCCTCGATCCCCCCGCCGGCTCCCTCGGCCTCTGCCCCTGGCCAGAACCAGGCACAGTCGAGCCACATGCCGCCTCCGCCTCTTCCGCCCGTTATTATCCCCCAGAACACTAACCCTATTCCGACGGCTATAACTTCGCCTATGTCGGTTTCCGGTGTGACCTCCCCCACTTCTGCGGGGGGTTTTGTTCGTCGTGCGGCCCCTGAGCCCAATAAGCGGGCCCTTTATGTTGGTGGCTTGGATCCCAGGGTTACGGAAGAGATCCTCAAGCAGATCTTCGAGACCACTGGTCATGTCCAGAACGTCAAGATCATCCCTGATAAAAATGTTCGCATACCCTTAGCCCCCCCTCCCCCCCACAAACTTTGTGTGATTTGATTTTCCCTCCAACCTTCTTTTTGCAAAGTGCACTTTCTGATCCTGGTGAACCAGAGCAAGGGGTATAATTATGGTTTCATTGAATATGATGACCCCGGCGCAGCCGAACGTGCCATGCAAACCCTGAATGGAAGAAGAATTCATCAGGCTGTAAGAGACCAGTGCCTATTGCACCTTAACATTGGAGATCTGACCGTTCCCCCCGACTATCAGGAAATTAGGGTTAATTGGGCTTATCAGTCTAACCAGTCTAGCAAGGAGGACACCACTAATCACTTTCATATTTTCGTTGGTGACTTGTCCAATGAGGTGAACGATGAGGTTTTGATGCAGGCGTTTTCTGCTTTTGGGTCGGTTTCGGAAGCCCGTGTCATGTGGGATATGAAGACTGGCCGTTCCAGGGGTTATGGGTTTGTCGCGTTTCGCGATCGTGCAGATGCTGAGAAGGCTCTTAGCAGTATGGATGGGGAATGGCTTGGGTCTCGCGCAATTCGCTGTAACTGGGCGAATCAGAAGGGTCAACCCTCAATCTCCCAGCAAGCCGCTATGGCTGCTATGGGGATGACCCCGACCACCCCCTATGGGCATCACAACTTCCCCACCCATGGCGTCCAGAGCTACGACATGATTGTTCAACAGACCCCTCAATGGCAGACAACATGCTATGTTGGCAACTTGACCCCGTACACCACACAAAACGACTTGGTTCCCTTGTTCCAGAATTTCGGTTACGTTGTTGAGACCCGTTTCCAGGCTGATAGGGGATTTGCATTTGTCAAGATGGATACCCACGAAAATGCGGCTATGGCAATTTGTCAGCTTTCGGGCTACAATGTAAATGGGAGACCGTTGAAGTGCAGCGTATGTATACTCTGTGTCTGGATTTTTTGCTTTGGCATCATACTTACAGCATTTTGTAGTGGGGCAAGGATCGTCCGCCAACCGGTCAATTCGATGCTTACTCTCCCCAACAGCCCAACACTCCTCAGTACCCTCCCCAGACACCATCTGCCTACTTCCCGCAGTACGGTGGTCCGATGACACCTCAAGGGCCACCTAATTCTGCTGGGGGACCTAATGCCCTCCAGGGTCATGGTCCCCAATCTCCGGCCGGGCCATCGCCACCTGGAAGATGGCAGGATCAGTCTCAGGGCTTTGGAGGGCCGCAGAATCAGACTGGTTATGGTCAGATGCCTCAAAGCGCGGGTGGATACGGTCGCGGCAATGGCACCGGAACTCCTGGTGGGTGGGGTGGAAATTCTGCCGGTGGATTCGCGAGCAATGGGTTTGGAGCATACCAGCAATAGTTCTTTCAGCCATGTCACGTTGGATGCTGCGAATCATGAGTGCCCAATTATCAGCAATTTGAGCGATTTTGTGGGAGTGTTATAGCTATACACTTTGCTTGATCTTAAGTAAATGTATTGGGGACAGGAGAGTTTTAATTTTCTTTTTGTTGGACATGATTGGTGCGTTTGAAAGCTTTTAACGGTGTGAATGGGGAATGTGTTGCGGTGGGAGATTTGGGCCATTTCTCATGTTCTTTTACCCTTTGAAGAAGTTAGTTTTTTGTTGGATTAACAGTTACGGCTCTTCCTTCTATCATCATTTTAACGATTTTCTTCTACTTTTTCTTTGTGGTCATGGAATTGGGTTTCCCGGATTTTCACGTGCTCATGTTCTTTCCATTCTTTGCTTGCTCATGACATTTTTTGCTTCTAATTGGTTGAAAAACCTTTCTAACCCACCTGTTTTTTACCAAAAGGGTTTTATTACTACTTTTTTCTTTCCTCCTCTTGAACGAATCACTTTTCCTCCACTCCGGGAAACTATTTCTCGTTTTCTTGCTAGGGGTTCTAGGTTTTTGCTTTCCTTTTCGTTATTAGGGGCCTTGGAATCTTTTTTCTTTTCCCTTCCTCAATCCTTTATCTCATCTGTTCTGTTCCGCTCTCTCGACCACATTTTTAACAAAAAAGGGCTCCTTTTGATCTACCCTATCGCCATTCATCATTCGGGCATATCATTTTTCCTCGTGAAGCGTTTATCATATCCTACTGCCTTTTTCACCTCTGGTCCTCTTATTTTTATTATTATCTTGGGGGTTTTTCCCTCAATTCCATTCGTATTTTCACTCACCTAGGGGATATATTTTTATTTTTTGCGTATATGGTAGTCCTCGAATCTGCAGCGGGCAGGTGGGCATGGAACGTGCGGTGCATCCGGAGGGGCAACGGTAGTATATACTTGCTTGGTTCATCTATCCCATTCGTTTAGGGTTTTTATTGGGTTCGCACTGTATGATACTTATACCCCCCCTTCTTCACCGTCTCGATTCGCTTGTGTTTTCGGGTTTCTGGCTTCTCTCCTCCGTGTTCGGTTTGTCCTTGCTCATTCCTTCCTATCTTGCATACGCGGTGTTCCACTCTCTACTGCTCTGACCATCTTCGATACTTGTTTCTTTATTTGTTTCCCCCTATCTCGATCAACTCGGTATAGGGGGGGGCTACGGTGTACCTGGTGTAGATATTCGTGTTTGCTAACTTTAGTTTGGCTTGGTTGTTGCTGTATGAGTGTTGAGGTAGCTAGTGTACAGTATAGTATAGTACCATAGTGGTAAACAATATTACACCTTCGGGGGAATCCTGCCCTGCCCTGCCCTGCCTTCCCTGTAATCATATTATACGTACAAACCCATTTTAGATGCCAGCAGTGGATTTGAGTATTTGCCGGCTGCCAAGCTGGGGAATCTGGTCGTGGACGACTCTAAGGTGATTTGGATCACTCATCTGTAGTGCTAACGCTAGATCACGTGAAATCCTGTTTGGTGGTGCTGTTCTTCACATCGGATCAGCTTTGTATTTTTTGCACAGTACAGTACCCGTATTGGAAGGAGTGAATATTTTTTTGGCCGCAGCCCTTTCTTCGTGCTGGACAGGGGAACTTTGCTAGGATGCGCAGATCTATCTAGTTGTGCATATTGGATTAGCACTGGGTCATACCGTAAAAACTGGAATAATTGGACCTCACGCTAAGACGTCTAGAATTCCCTCCTTTGGATTAGGGGGGGAAAAAAGGGCGAGAAATCTGTCTTTCGGCCCTCCACTAAGACAAATAAAAAAAAGAAAAAAAAGACCGGCCTTACTAGGAGAAGCAACTCCCACGTACTAGCGTGAAGTCCGATTATTCCTGTTTTTTCTTTCTTCCGGTATCAGCTTGTTCCCCGCCTGGGGCCCTTATACCCGAGCGTCTTATAATAATAATGTCTCCCTCGCTGTCTTTGCCTGGACAAGCCGCGCGCCTGCTCGAAGATCGCAGTTAAATTTTGAAGAGGAGAGCTCACTATCGATCGGTTCTGGTGGTCTAACGGCTAAGGAACTGGGGTGTACTAATTTGAAAGCAGGGAAACATCGCGCGTTCGAATCCCTGTACGAGTGGATGTACTCGGGCATTTAAAAAAATGCCTGGGGAACCACTTTTGTTGTTTTTTTTGAGTTGGGTGTTGGGGTTGGTTGAATGAAGCCCTATCATACTTATTTTTTTGAATTTGGGGGCATCGTGGAACTTGGAAAGAGGAGAGAGTAAAGGGGTGACTTGTATTGCGGTATCCTTTTAATTGGTGTTTCTGGTTTGATTGTGTGGTTCTCTGGGGGGTTCTACGGATCTTTGTTTTCGAATTATTAGATTTATATGGTGGGGGACGTCTGTAGCCGGAACATGTGGACATTCGTCCAGGCTTAGTAATAGCATGTTAGTTTACCAAATATGGAGTTAATACAGGTTAACCACTTGGGAATTTCCAAATAACTGGCTGTGCCAAGGAAATTAACAGTAATTAACATATCCCGGACATTCTCTGGCTTCAACCAAAAATTCAATGTACTTTAAACCCCTATATCTCCATGAAAACTTGAGATATTTTTATTTTCTCTCTATTAATGTATAGAGAGCCACCTAATCTATCATCAAATAGAGCCGTAATTCTCATGGGAGTGGTTGTTGAAAACCCTTTGGGAATTGAAGTCGCGCTATATTTTCTTGGCAAAGTACTCCGGCTATAGAAGTCCCCCACCATATTGTCCCGGAACGAGGGGTAGTCTTAGACTAGTCGAGTGATATTATATGATGCATCTGGGACAGAAGCCCCCCGATAGAATAGATTGATGAGGCTTGGAGGTATGGCTTTAAAGGAGAGGCCGCTCACTTTAGGAAGCAGTAGTGCTCTAGTTATCACAATTCGGTCCCGTTGAGCTGCTTTGGTTTTTTCTTTTAAAGGCGGGATGTATACTTCCTGGCTCTGTCCGGCTGCCTACAGCACCATCTACCTTGTTCGCCCTCGCAGCCGCGTGTTCCAGGTTTTTCTAAACTGTTGTGTGGTATTTCGGTTGGCTGGCGGGGAGCTACGCCGAGCTTGAAGATTTAAGGCCTATTCAGCACGCGCAATACCGGTAAGAGGAATTCCATGGTATGATATCTTTGAAAGTGGCTTATTTCCCCATACCTAAATACAGCTAGATATGAGGATAAGATATAGCCCTTTATAGGATACAATTATTTTGCGGCATGGTAGTTGTCCCTACTATCGTGCTTAGCAAGCGGTAGTAGCCCCGCTATCCTTTGCCTTAACCAAGGTTAGGCACCGAATGCCATCTACGGGACTATAATATGCTCTTGATTTTGGCCATGTAGTTAGGCACTTTTAGGTATTTGGAAATAGGCTGTAGTCAGGAATACTAGGGTATTTTTGTTGGTATAATACGTACCGAAGAAGGCCTTAGCTTTTTTTTGGCTTAGATCTTGGTGTCGTGAGATTGGAAGTCGTGCTCACATGTACTGTACTCGTTTAATTATTGTCATAGTAGGTATGCGTTATTCACCGAGGGTTATTAGGCGGGGCGGACCTGCTCTGATTGGCGCCTGGTCCAATTAGTTAATCAGAGGTGGGATATGCGCAACCTAGTGGTGCCAAGATACACTCTGGAAGGTGTTCCATTGTGGACCACCTCGTGCCTCTAGTGCAATTCTGGAGCCATCTCAAGCCCAATACAAAGATAAGAAGGAAAGAAAACTTTTTGACCGGGCTTCGGCTGCGCCGTCACGTGATTAGGAGATTTTTTGGAGTATTTGACCAGTTGGCCCATACCCTTTTTCCCCCCCAGGAGCAGACTCTGACTGCCCGCCGAAGACACGACAACCCCTAGAAAGGAGGGCCGGGCGCAGGTATGGAAGAAAGGAAAATTCGCCTGGAAAGCCCCTCAGTGAGCAAAAACGTTGCAATGGGGAAAACACTGATGTGAACTAATACATACCAGAACAGACGCCAACTTTTGGGTCGGCGATGGCGCCTTACTCTACCTGGTGTTGGCCTATGAATAGGCGAATTTTGTTATATCATGGCTGAATTTTGCTACAGACTTGAAGGAAATGTGATGGGCCGATGCGTACCCCTGGTCAGTACTTATAGAAAATGAGCAGAAACAAGCAGTCAACTTAAATGTTGATTATGTTTTGTTTTTATAGAAAGCTTTAAGGGGTGGGTGTGATAGACGTGTTACAATGGGGGGTGGGGGGGGGTTTATAATAGAAGGAGCGGGTCAAGGGACAGGTATAAGGAACCTCGAACTCTGAAGAAAAAAGAAGGAAAATGGTAAGGGAAAATATCTGATGTCGAGCAGCAAATAAAAATGGAGAGATCAGGCCATACTTCGAACTCCCCCTCTGGAAACACTAATAGCGCCGTCAGCGTTAGCACCCTGCTGGTCCACCCTCCCAATTCTCTGCTAGAAACTCCAACCTCGCTCACTGACACGGGCTCTCTACTTCAGCTGCAGAAAGTATGCAGTCCCACCCTTCCAAGTTAGCCAGTGCCTCTCCTCTTCTGCTAAAGCCCTCCAATCGACCTAATAATCCTTGTTTTAGGACTGCCACGAGCCGGCTCTGCCCATTGCTCCTTAGTTTTTTAACATTTCGAGGCAGGTGATGAAGTCTTTGTTCCACTGCTGGATGAGACAGTAGCTTGCTGGTTGACATCATGTTACCTCCAGGACCGGGCGGTATGATGGGGAAACTTTGGGCACTTGGCTACGTGGTAGGGGCTTTTTGCAGGGGTGCTGTGGAGGGGAATAGGAGAAGGTGAAGGGGGAGGGAGGGAGGGATTGGTGGGTGGAGAGTGACTTTGGGTAGAGCTAGCTTTGGTGTTGGCACACTTTTGGTGTTTGTGGTGCGTATGGACGTATATATGTATGTGCATATCATATCCTACTACTACTGCACCGGAATTAAGATATGCTGGTCCGTGCTTGGCGAGTTTCTGCAGTTTTTGTGGTATATATAACCCCTTGCTCTCATTCACTCCTTATCCTTCCTTTTCATGATAAAGTCATTCAGCCCATTTCTTCTATTCCATTATTTTACTCTTCAATAGTACGGGTACTATTGAACACATCCTTCAGGTTTTCAACCAACCAAGTACTTTATACTCCTAATCAGCTATCCTTTATCATATGCATAATGCTCTCAACTTCGGCCTTGGGTGTGCTCTTGGCATTGCGCATCATCTTACAAACTCTCACCGAGATATTGGCATTACCTACCACCACAGCTACCATCAGCACCAGTACATGGCTTGAGAAGAGGCAAGCTTCAGACCCCAACTGTAATAACAGCAGTGGTAATTGTGGTCGTGGTAATAACAATAATAATATCGTCGCTCCAAATAACACTACCACTTCAAAGTAGGTTATCACTAGTTTCCTAAATTCTACGAAGCCCCAAAGGTCCCTAATATCCTTGAGGAGCCATCCCTAAGGAGTACAACGGATCTACACTCTATTTTTTTATTATCTACAGATTTGCGCTACTATTATACTAAGCCGTCGTCATGTCTTCTACAAGAGAATTTGCTATTCAGGAAAGGTTTCCCAAGTTTGATAAATGTGATACCTTGGAAAATAGGGAGGACGGCAGGAATGACACATCTCCTGGAGGGGTGTTGGCAATTGTTATAGCTGCTCTTACTTTGCTTGTCGCAATGGTACCTCTCTTCTGGTGCTTGAGGTTTCGTTGTTGGGTATCTTCCTCAATATCACCCTTTGTTAAAGTATACCAACTCTCTTCATTCTTCTTAAACCTATTCACATATACATTCTTAATCTTGAGATCTTGCAAGGGAACTCTAGGTACTCCTCCAAACCATGTGTTGACAGCAGTTACTGCTATAGAAAATTCCGGTGCCATTCCTGCTCCTGAGATTTTTACACTATGCCCTGTTTTTATTTACAATAACTCTTCCAGTGCACACCCCTTTGCCTCCTGCTCTAATGCCTTTCTAGACAGCCAAAATGACACCGCACGAGAACATGGAAGGGTACCGCAAATTGAGGAGTCGCTGGGGCTAAGAAGACCTCCGAGTCAATGGGCAGTCAGCTATCCTTTGCCATGAGGATTGTTATTTTATCTGGCCATAAAACTTGAGGCAGTTTCGTATTCAGTAAGTAGAAGCTTATATCACACATCTGCCTTTGTATCTATTACTCGTGCTTGAAATATATGTTTTCCTTACTCTTGCTAATGCTTTCTGTGAAAGATTTTGATAGACTATTACTATGTGACTGTTTGGGGAGAAAAAGAGTAGGGCGTAGGTGGGCTGGGTGTTTTCTATGTTACGACTCTATGGCACAAGCTTGAGGACATGATGTGAAGCGCTTTCATAAGTCTGTTTGGCTCTATTTCTTAGTCTTGGTGCTTATATGGACTTGAGATTTCTTGATTTCCGTTCTGACTTTATACTATTTGGGGTGAGAGCGGTTGGTTCATATACGATAGCAAATAATAGTGCACTATTGGTATTCTGCCTTGATGTGTTGTGCCTCGCTCTCTCTGTAATAACGCAGAAACACATTTCAGATACCAGCAATGGATTTGTGCAGATTTTTTGGATTCTAAGCCCGAGAGTCTGGTTAGACACGCCTCATAGGTGATCTAGATTATCTGTGATGCTGATGCTGGACCATATGAAGCCCCACTCGGTGGTGCTCTTCCTTGCATTGGATTAGTTATTGTATTTTTTGTACCATATTGGAAGAGGCTCCTCTTCGCTATTGTGTGTCTTCTGGCGAGCCTGGTGGAAGGGTTTGTAAGGATATGTGGGCTCCTGCCTAGCTAGCTAGCGGGGTACAATGGTTTAGTACTAGGTCGTATATCAGTTTGTTCCCCCCTGGGGCCCTTATATCCGGGCGTCTTATAAGGTCTCCCTTGCTGTCTTTGCCCGAACAAGTCGCGCCTGCTTGAAGATCGTAGTTAAAATTTGAAGAAGGGAGCTTGTTATCGATCGGTTCTGGTGGTCTAACGGCTAAGGAACTGGGGTGTACTAATTTGAAAGCAGAGAAGCATCGCGCGTTCGAATCCCTGTACGAGTGGAAGTAGTCGGGCATTAAAAAGAATGCCCGGCGAACCACTTTTGCTGCTTTAGGTAGGTGTTGGGGCTGGTTGAAGCCCTATCAAACCTATTTTTGGAATTGGGCGGATCATGAAACTTGGAAGAAGAGACAAAAAGGGTGACTTGTATTGCGGTAACCTTTTAATTGGTATTCTGCTTCGATTCTGTGGTTATCTGGGGGTTCCACTACGGGCCTTTGTTTTCGAATTATTAGATATATATTATCCCGACACTGGGATCCGTCGAGTGATATTGTATGATGCATCTGGGATAAAAGCCAGTAGAATACACTGACGAGGATTAGGAGGCATGGCTTGAAGGGAGGGGCTGCTTGCTTTAGGAGGTGGCAATACTCTAGTTATCACAATTCGATCTCTTTGAGCGGCTTTAGTTTTTTCTTTTAGGGGCGGGCTGTATACTGCCTGGCTACCTACAGTACCTACGGTCCCTAGACAAAAGTGTTAGTGAAATCGCTTAGCCGGATGACTCACATTTTCACGAAAACTTTTACCTAGGGACTTTACCTTCCTTGTTCGTCCTCGCAGCCGCATGTTCCGGGTTTTTCTAAATTGTTATGCGGTCTTTCAAGCGGCGGAGAGTCTCGTCGAGCCTGAAGGTGTATTTTGTAGAGATCCGATACTAGCCGCGCAGTAAGGTATTGTACTCACTAGGGCAAACAGTTCGACCATAGTGTGGGGTAAGGGCTAACCCCACACTATAGCTTTATGTTCCACAGCTGCAAGGGAATAAATCTAGCGGGAGATTTATGGCTCAATAATATTATAGTGTTATTCCAGCTCAGAGGATCACTTGCGAGGAACAAGACTCCCATTGGCCACTAGTGCAATCGAGCCGCGAGCGCGCTCGGAGTCTTCTTCCCCGGCCAGTGGCGGCTGTGCTGTTCATTCGCAATAACTTGCCTATTGTTCTGCGATATTTCAGCCCCCTAGACATGGCCATCTATGTCCAACCCTAGAGCCCTGTCTAACAAGAGGGTCCAAAAATTTGAAACCTATGGCCGCCTTGGCCTGTTGCCCCCATGGGTATATGGGGTTTTATCTGTGGCCCCGGGAGCGGGGGGGGAAAGGCTCCAAGGAGCTCATATCGGACATCTAAAGCGCATCAGAGGCACACCGCGTCCCCCTTTATGATTCATATTTCCCACTATTGGAGTCTCAGGTATTCTGTGAGAATCCAAGCACCCTATAACTTGGCTTGAGGGAGCAATTGCGACTCATCGATCGGAGGAAGAGGGTAGTTGAGAAGAAAAGGCCATCTGAGGGCAGACTCCCAGGTGTTTCGAGAGGGTGCGCGTTTCAGAAAGTCCTAAGGGAGATGTAGTTCCAGGGTGCTCTATCACCCCCCCTAAGGGATACGATTCCGTGCCCAAGGCCTTAGGTATGACACTTCCAGATTATCATAAATTTCGCACGTCGATTTCATAATAGCCCCTCTGCCATAGGTTTAGGATGCGATGGTAGGACACGCTGTATGCTAACACAAGGGGCGTACATAAGCCAGCCCCACACTGGCCATAGTGTCTGCCCGGAAGACAACATTGCCGTCACCCTGGTACGTTCTCTCTGGTGGTGTCAGATTGGTCTTCGGATATTCAGATACCTTGAATTTAGCCAAGGGAGAACGAGGAGATTTCACATTCTACTGGGCCAACATCCCGTGTAGGCCGATTGATGTTGGAGCCAAGTATGATTACTCGTACCCCCTTCAGATAGCGACTACCAAGCGAATGTTTGGAGCTATAGAGGCAACATTAACCGAGAAGGGAGCCTACGTGTAGAGGAAACCAACCACACCGCAGCCACCGCCAAGTGCAGAATCAGGCCGATGTCAGGGAAAGGTGCAGAATCAGGCGGATGTCAAGGAAGTTTGCTGCGTATCCTCCAGATAAGGCTTCGACTTCAGGACAAGGATGGGGTCTCGCCCGGGAGAAGCAAGAGAAAGATGTGAGATATGTCCGAAAACCTAGGTCGAGAGGAGCATTCGATGAGGAAGAAGTGGTGGTTGAGATGGATATGGATGTGGATATGTATGTGTGGGGTAAACAATCCAGTGCGGAAACACATAGTTCAGTCACTGTTGGCTGTTGTATCACGCCCTTGGGGGTTCCCGATGAAAATTTCCCTGTGAATGTTCCAGGGCCTGTGGAAGTGGGCAGTGATTGCGACGTTGGCATTGAGTTCTAAACCGACTATACCATTGCATCATGGGCGCACCGGTAGTTGGGAAGCTCTAGCGGTTGATAATACTGTACGGGACTCGACCCGTGCCGATATTATGTGCTATGCACGGAGGGTTATGGGTAGGCGGGGAGGACCTGCTCTGATTGGCGCCTGGCGCAATCGGCTAATCAAAGGGTGGGATATCCGCAACCCAGAGTGGTGCCAAGATACACGGTGGACGATGTTTCATCAGTTATGTACCTGTAGGGCTAGGATTGACCTAAAACCCTGTTTTCATTTTTTCTTCTCTTTGTATTGGACTTGAGGCGTCTACGCAGAATTGCTTAAAAGGCAGGGAGTGGTCAAAAATGTGGTCAAACCTTTTAACCGTAACCGGATGACCTCAACTAGGCCGTCACGTGATTGGGAGGTTGTTTCTGCAGTATCTGCCCAGCTGGACCTAAGGCTCTCTTTTTTTCCCTGGGAGCAGACTCTCACTGCCCGCCAAAAACACGGCAACACCCAGAAGGTGGGCCGGGTGCAGGTATGGAAGAAAGGAAAATTCGCACGGAAAGCCCCTCAGTGAGCAAAAACGTTGCGATGGGGAAAACACTGAAGTGAACAAATACACACCAGAGCAGATGCCAACTCTTGGGTTTGCGATGGGGCCTTACTCTACCTGGTATTTGTCTATGAATAGGCGAGTTTTGTTGTGTTATGGCTGGATGCTACAAACTAGAGGGAAATGTGATAAGCGGATGTGTACCACTGGTGGGTGCATTTAGCAATGAACAGAAACAAACAGTCAACTTAACTGCTGATTATGTTTTTTCTATGGAGGGCTTTAAGGGGGGCATGTGAGAGACGTGATACGGTGGGGGGGTTTTATTATTGAAGGAGCGGGGGAGGGCTTGACCTAGGGAGAAGTATAAGGAACCTCAAACTTCGAGGAAAAAAGAAAGAAGATAATAAAGAGGGAAAGTATCCTCAATCTGTGATGTTAAACAGCGAACTAAAATAGGGGTCAAGCCATATCCCGAACCCCCCCTCCGGAAACTCCAAGGCACCCTTCGCATTAACCCCACTGCCTTACCATTTCCGATTATTAGCTAGTAACTCCAACCTCGTTCACTGTCTCGGGCTCTCGACTTCAACTGTAGAACTTATGCTGTTCCACCATTCCAAGCCAGCCAATGCACCCCCCCCATCTCCTGCTAAAGCCTCTTATGACCTACTGTTCTTCGCTGAAGGGCCAGCACGAGTCAGCGGCTCTGTCCAGGGCACTTTTTTTTTTAACGTTTCGAGGCAGGCAACGCAGTGCTTGTTCTATTGCTGGATGAGATGGGAGTTTGCTGGTTGGCTTTATGTTAGGGCCGGGATTGGGCGGTAGGATGGGGGAAGTTGGCTACGTGGTAGGAGGTTTTGCGGGGGAGCGGTGGAGGGAGTGAGAGAGGGGGATATGTGGATGGAGAGCGACTTTGAGTAGAACTAGCGTTGGTATTGGCACGTTGTTGGTGTTTGTGGTACGTGTGCACGTATATGTGCGTATGGGAGTACGGATGTAAGTTCGTATATATCCGTATGGGGGTGAAAAAAACGGAAAACTTATGGAGAGAAACATGGGATTGTAGAAATTAGAAACCATTACCGGTTACATTGGTGTTCATTCCCCCCCAAAATATGGGTTTTAAAGAATCCCATGGGAGTCTAGAAGCTTTAAGTGATTCCTATAAGGACAGGTTGTGCCACGACTAATTTTTAATTATCGGCTTGGGATGTTTTGTTACTGAAGGGATAATGTGCCAGGATTCATTGCTCAAGTATTTTTCGTTTGTACTGCTGACTGTCCGCTCACTATCTTGCTATATTCTTTTGTAATGTTCGTATCCGTACCTAGATACGTGGGGGTGCCGGTATTCCACGCTATCTAGTGCCCGGCGTAGAGAGTCATCTACCCCAATATTCGCCACTATTTGGATCCGGGCTGAGGCTCAGCCAATCACATTGCCTAGTGCAGATGGCCCGCTACGCCGGGCGCCCGTTGTGGAGTGGAATACTTTAATCAAAAACTAGAAAACTACAACTCTCGATCCTTTGGGCCGTTGAGAAAAGGAAAATTCGGATCCAGGCACACTCGATCCCACCACAACCGTTGTTTTTTTTGCAGCAAAAAAGCAAAAGGCACTATGTTTGACGCACTGCGAGTTCTCTTGAGGGATACTGGCTGGGAGCCTGTCCTGGGAAGCGGGATGGGTGGGTAGAGTTGAGAAATCAACCGGCACACAAGAAATCCTTCCAGTGATAAAGTGAGGTGCTGCTGCTTCCCCTCCTTCCCATCCCCACTCGTGGCTGAAAGTCTTAATCTGACAAACCAGAACTCCACCAACCAAGTCTGTCGGAAAGCGAAACGGGAAATATCATTCCAATACAGTAAGTTTGGTGATGGGATAAAAGACACTGGTGCGTCCATAATAACTGGTGGACATAACCCTTGCCTCAAGATAGGTTTATATGGAATTAGTATGATAGTAATATTTTTCCGATTTTTACTGACACCTGAGGACTGTGATTCTTGGCACACGCGCTGGGGGTGCACACGAGGGCCTGCACTCTCTCATCTATGGTTATCTAAGCAGAAAATCTTGTGTTCATAACTAACCGGATTTCGTAGAGGGTATTGCCGGATACTCGAGTACAAATGTTAGTTACTCACATTGGTGCAGTTGTATCGTAATTGCCTAACATGATTGACACAAACGAGAATCAAGATTAAAAGAAGGAAAACCCCTTTTCCATTGGCTCTTTGTAGTGGATTGGGAGAGGCGAAAGGAGATGGGTGGATAACTCCTGGGCGGGTTTTGTTGAGGTGGATAATGAGACCGGGGCACTGTTGGGTTTCCTTTAGTAAATTTATGTAACAATTTATGGAGACTTTTGGGATGGATAACGCCAGGTTAGTACTATACGTGTGCGGTGGTTGCTGAATCCACAGGGACGCCGGCTTCGAGATGCACTCGCTAAATGCAAAAGTATTCAGAAAAGGCGCCAACCCTAGCCCTTGATTTCTTAATAGATTTTGGGCGCTGCATTCCTACAATAGAAGAGGAGGCCCGTGCAGAAACGGCTCCTTTTCCGAACCCGTACTTTCGCAAACGGCGCGCCTGGGGGATCACTCACTTTGGTAAAAAATAAAATTCATGGCGATGATAATTTCTACACCACAGTACAAAGTGGCCATACACATGTGTGGGGCGCACCCACTGGGTGAACAACGCACAAAGGAAAATTTTCACGCGGTGGAAGCAATAACAAAGTTACCTTGTAACAAGTTAACAACCACATGCTTGGAAAGGCCTGAAGGGGGACTTGGCGTTGTTGTAAGGAGTTGTTTTGCAGAAAAAAAACTCGAGTTGAGTGTTCATTGGCTCTTGTGATTCCCCCCCCCCTGTCCTTTCCTGCTTCTTTGTGTGGCTTAGCCGACATGGATCTCCTCCACCCCATATTTTAATTGAGAAAACCTTTTCAATACCATGCATTCTCGCGCATCTCTGCCTAACTAAAAACAACCGAACACTCCCGAATTCAACGAACTCTAAAGAAACGCCTGCGGCTAACAAAACCCGATCTCCAGCGATCTAGGACCATCCTGATATCCCATGATCCTCCGTGATCTCTAAAATCTCTGCCACAGCAATGCGCAAACCCCGTATGCCTAGTGGCAAAGGTTGTGAAAGAAACAATAAAACCAATACCCTATGCCTACCGGAATAAGGTGTGAAAACAAAAGCCCACTGCTAGGTGCCAAACCGCCTGAAACCACAAAGACGCATGCCCTATACCTGTCTCTCTCTTAGCCGCATATACTCGCATGCCTGGATATCTGCATATCCGCTCAACTGCATTTCAATCCTTATGAGAATGGATAGGTGGCCACCCGTTCGGGTCTTCTCAGCACCGGTAATTCTTCTAGTTGCAGCACTCTGCCATCTTCGCCGGTGGTATCATTTTGGCCGCCTCGGAAGGCATTTGGATAGGTGCTCACAATGTTCGCATTAGAATGGCCGTTGTTAATGTGGACGGGGTGAGGCATAAGAACCTCCGGAGTTGGGATGGCACTCGAGTACCCCATAATAAGACCAGCTGTCGACACAGGGTTCGGAGGAGTACTGCCGAGAGCTTTCTGTGCAAGGTTGCAAGATTAGGAATGTGTATTGAACAGCGCGGGGAGGTGCGCGAGAAGGGGTGGGCATACCTTGACAAAGGGTGAAGTTGAGGAGGACACCCAGTGATGAAATCGGGAGCATCGGAAGAGGGGTATCGTCGCGACCAGTAAAGTAAGGGCAGCTATAACAATTGCCAATATCTCTCCAAAAGATAAGTCATTACTATGCTCTTTGTTTTCCGAGTTCCCACGTCTATTAAGCTGTGATAATGTGGTGTGGATAGCAAACTCGCTTATGGGGGACATGGCGGCTTAGTACAGTAGTCGCCAAAAATTTGTAGATAATAAATACGGTGGGGGGTTTTTTTTTGAACTTAGGAAGTTAATGATAGACCCACCTCGACGCAGTAGGGTTATTAGGAGGCATGACATTATTATTACCATTACCATGGTTATCACTGTTGCTCGGGTTGAAGCTTGGAACTCGTCCAGTCCCAAGTTGTGCACAAGTCGTTGTGGTGGTGATGGTAGGTAGTGCCTGTACTGCGACGAGAGTTTGTAAGATGATGACGAGTAATGCCAGGAGTACACCTGAGATCGGAGTTGACAACATCATGGATAGGTGGTGGTAGGTAATTAAGAGTGGTATGATAGTTTAAAATATTTGATTGATTGAAACCTGAAAAAAAAAGACAGTTTAGCCGTACTTGTAATGTTGAGGTGTTTGGGCCATGGCGACTCTGACGCTTTATAGACAGTCTACCGTACCTGATTCATGATATCGAGGTTGATGTCGGTGATAGAGGCCGTGGCTGTTAGGGGTGAGTTTGTGGCTGTGCGAGGACGGAGAAAGCTATCTTCACGCATGGGGAGGGAGCGAGTGGCTTACCAGCAAAAAGTCCTTAAAAACTGGGTAGGTCACAAAGTACCAAAAAAACTTGAAAGAATGATTTGAGGGGGTGCTATGTCGTTGGACTTTCCTCTCCTAGGAAGGTCAAGAATTATTATTTTTTCTGTCTTGGAGGGGGAAATGGGGCCGTGTTTTTGCTGTGTTTTTTGCCCCCTTTCCGGAGGAGGGAATTCTGGACTTCGTAGCACACCTCCATTCATTCAAGTTTTTACGGTGCCGTACCCGCGGGTTCAAGGGTCTGCGGGGCGGATTCAAGAGTCTGCGAGAGTCTTAGCGCCATCTGACACCTTTCGCCTAGATACTTGGCGCCAAGATTTCCGCAGACTTTTGAATCCGCCAAGTAGTGTGTGCGATCCCTAACGCCGCACTCTTGTACCATCCCCAGCGGGCACCTGTACTCGAGTACGTGTACAAGTTACAGGCATAAGGAACCCGAATATTTGAGTTCGAATTTTGTATGGGTGGTTAGACACGCACTGACATTTTGCCATACAAATTCCTCATCCTTGTGTTCGGGTTCATGTTACAGGCATAAAGAACCCGAATATTTGAGTTGGAATTTTGTATGGGTGGTTAGACACGCACTGACATTTTGCTTGTATGTGGGTGCAGGGTGTGGTAATGCGACCTGTCATCTTGATCGTGGCATCAGCCTGAGTCGTTGTGATATTGCGACCGTTGATTGGGGATTAGGGTATTTTTTTATGAGAGGAGAATTCCGCTTGTGCATGGAACCCGTTTGGGGTGTGCGAAGACTAAATGCCTGTCCATTGTTCCCAAACCCCTAAACTGCTAACCGTGCAAAGGTTGTGACTCCGTCACAACCCCCGATTGCTCGCTTGTGGGCACTCTCAAGAGAGTGCCTTGAGTCGCAACGGGGGGTACGGTATGTCGCTTCGGCAGGTATGTCGGGCGCCCGGGTACGCGGAGAGTGTAGGCTGAGTACTGGGGCCAAGGTCGTACTCAAATATACACTATCTTTGTGCCAGCCGAAGCGACATACCCCCAGTCGCGACCCTCTCCTGGACCGGTAAGACATTGAAAATTTCGTCCCACCCCTGTCGGTGGTCGCGAAAGTGATGACTAAGGGATCGTAAACAATCCCAGCTTAAGTGTTGTCATGTGTCTAATATTAGCTGTGTTCTGAAGTCTACACATCTGCAATCTTCCAGTCATCAACAAAAAATTGCTTATTAATGGATCTTAAAAAAGGATGGGCCTTGATTCTTGGAGACAAAAAGCGGGGCCATCATGATTCTGACGCCTTATCCCATGGACCGGTCGGACACGCAGAGAGATGGAGCCCCCGTTTACAGTAGCTCTACCGTATTCTGTGGCTAAGAGAGGTTCCCATAGAAACGGTGCTTTGTATTTGGCGAGTTTTGACGGGCAAAATCACTCGACCACACCAAGATTAGGGGGGACCTGAATCTGCAAATCTCGCAAGTCGATGGGATAGACGAATGCCCGTCCAATCAATCCACCGATACTACCTTACTATCTGCGAAGCCAACATAATTGTCTGCTCTTGCCATCCACAACACCCAAGCGGCAACTTCAGAATAGGCGGCGGTGAAATTATCCACGCTAGTACTTTTGTGACAACTAAATTCACTTGTGGCGGGATCAAGTCCTAAAACAACGAGCACAACAAGATTCCTCCCGCTCAAAAAAATACCTTAAGCCCTAATCAACGATCGCAGTATCATACCGCATTTTCTGGTTAAGCTCGTTTTCGCGCTAAGAGGTCAGAATAAGATGTGAGTCAGAATTTTTCACAAAGTAACCCTTCCAGGTTAGTTGTTTCCCCCAGATAGATAGCAAAAGTCTCAAAATTAACACCCCATGGTGGATATCTATGAAAATCCTTCCCCTAAAGGCAACTCTCGGCCCAAAGAAGCTCTCGTATTTCGCCACACTTTCTTTTGACGTCTTAGCGTGAAAACGAGCTTACCCAGAAAATGCGGTACCACAACGACTCAAGTTGGTGCCACGGTCAAGATGAGAGGTCGTATTGCCACATTCTGCATTCCTAGGGGGAGGGAGATAAATGTACGGCCTAGCGCCTGGGTTTTGTAGATCTTACAAGGCACAGGGGGAAGGTTTTCGTACAAGTACGAGTATGATACAAGACAGGGATAATTCCACGGGTTAACCTAAATCAACAGTGCGGGAGCTGTATTTTTTTATATAAAATCCTGTGAGTTTATTTCGTATTTAACTATAGGAAAAGTCCGGCATGCACCCTAAGGTATGGCCTAGAAAAACGATTAATATAACAAAAGAAACTCCATCATCATCTTCTTTGACAAATAAAAGTGTAGAACCAAAGTCTATGCAATAACCATAACATAAATCATAGTCATCAAGTGGTCATTTCCTCCTCTTCTCCTTCTGGCTTCTTATCCTGAGTAACCTTAGGGTGGGAGGGGCACTGTGCTGTGTGGGCGTCGTGTGGGCCTTGGGAGTTCACACACCTAAGTACGGTATGGTTGCAGGGTCAGCCGCGTATACGACAAGTAGCAGTGGGACAGGTGTGGTTTCCTGTGGAATGTGGGGAGGAACATCATCGGCACGAAATCGGGTTGGTACACCGGTTACTGTGGTGTCCATAGCCTTGGCATTTGGAACACTGGGTGTGGGAGTTCAAGCGCAAGTGGCGTTCAGTTCTATAGGTTGATGAGAAAGCGGCAAGGCGTTTTCCAACGTAGTCAGATGCCCTGGAGCCCTTTATGCTGATCCCGACGGTAGAGGTGGCTTTACCAGCCCTAGCGTGGTCAGTGGTGAGCCATCTAGGTTGGCTAGTAAGGGACAATCCAGTATTAAAGGTGGTAAGCTAATTGGCTATCTTAGCTAGCGATTTCGAGGTTGGGATTTCGTGTACCAAAACGTGTGATACGGGGGTGTCCAGGCGAACGCTAACGGTTCCTGGTAACAGGTGTAGGAATGTTCCAACTTTGCTGTTAAGTGAGGTGGCTTTGATTTATTCCATGGTGGTAAGAGTGACAGTATTCCCTCGATGGGAGACAGTCTGTACATAGGTTGCAGCTAGTGCTAAGTTGATGTCATCTCTTAGGTCTAGGGCAGTTGTAGGGAGTGGCCCACTCTCACATTTAATGACAAGGTGGTGTTCTCTGGTGGTGAGACCCTTCTTCAGTTGGGGCCTATTATTGGTAGCTAATTTTGCTGGGGCATTGGCAGCCCTAGCAGCCATGGCAGTATTTTCCTTCCTGCCCTTCCTAGCCACTGTGGCCCACAATTTATGTGGCGCGGCCGTGGGGAGAGCGAATGGACGGGAGGCGGGAGTAGCAGTCAGCTGAGGGGCAGTCACCGGTAGTGGGAAAGGGATCGGGGTGGGGGTGTCAGGCCGGGGTGTAGCGTTCTTGAGGGTGCTAACTTCCTGCATCAGCAAAAAAAGTCATCTTGCGCTACATCTCTCCCCGCTCACCCTGTGCGCCGGACGTTCCAGGCGCTTATAACGAAAACTCGAGTTCTGGGTGCGTCCGCCCGGGTTTACTCCGTCCGGAAGTGAAAGGGCCACCTCCAATGCGTCTGGACGCCACAGGCAGCGTCTGGATGCATTGGACGCGGCCCTTTTACGTCCACACGCCTTAGACCCCCTCCCCCCAGAAACCCTCACTCCAGCGCCCAGCCTCTTCCTCCCTTGGCGCCTAAAGTCCACATTCCCATGCTGCCGTTCTGCGGACGCCTTTCAACCGCAACCTCTCACATCCCGGCCCTCCCCCCAGACACGCCGGCCCGCCAGCTTTCCTCCCATGATACTCTCTCTCCATTAACTTCGTCACTAGCCTCTCTCTGAATCCGTCTCTCACCCGGAACCCGTCCAACATCACCTCTGTTTCTCCCCCACTGCCGGATTCCCTCCGTCTTCTCGCATATCTGGCGGACGTTTTCCAGTCTTCATTTTTTCACCCTCTTTCGTCCCAATGCCCTCAGCCCTTGCTCCCCCCTCTGATCCCACCCTGTATTCTCCCATATCCGGCGGACGTCTCCCACCCCCTTGCCCTTTCGCTAGGCTCTTTCCTCAGCTCTCCATATCCTATCTTGTTCGTCCCGCTCCTCTCGCCGTCTGCCCCCGGACTCTTGCTGTCCACTCGCGGGCTCCCACCGTCTTCCCTGGCTTTTAACAGTCCTCCAGACACATTCCCGTGCCTCTTCACCCACAACTGCCCGCTAGACTACGTAACCAAGCCTGCCCAGTGTATAACCATCCCCCGACACATTCCCATGACTACTGAACCTGCAATTGCCCGCTAGATGACTTACTCATGCTTGCACGGCTTATAACTATCTGCCCAGTTCGTTCTCATTCTTATCCTGCACACCGGCCTGGCCCGTACACTACTATTGTTTGATCATTCCTGACCCTTTTAGCAAGGGTAATCCAACTTGATTTTATTACATATATATACACGATCAGCGAGTGGTGATAAAACCATTCCCTCTATCCTCGCGATCGGTTTCTTCAACCTGCGATTCCGTGTCCCTAGGTTCTCGGAACTGCGCTGCACCAACCCGTACTCCCGGATTCGCCCCATGTTCTCGCTGGGGCTCGCGCTGACTGTGTCTTCCTGAATCCACGCGGCCGCCAGCCGTCTCTAATTCAGCCAGCTCCGTATCACTGCCAAACTCCCGCCTGAATGCGTCCTCCTCATTGTCATATCCCACTGTCCTCTCGACCCGCTTTCCCCGCTCCTTTGCGATTTTAGCCTCCAATGTCGTCCTTATCTGCCGGATTATTCGACTCTGCCAAACTCTTCCTGTTTTGCCCCACGATCGTGTCTGACGTTCAAGCAGGGCTATCTATCCATTAGCTGACCTTTCACACCATTCGAGCACAGGCGGTTTTCAAAAGTATCCGGATGCCGGGGCGGTCGGGGCATCCGGACACTTTTGAAACCTGCCAGTACGCAGAGTTTATCTTACCCCCAGAACTGGCCCGTGTGAAAGCCACATTATCGATGAAGATGCCGGTCCGCCAACATCTCAGTGAATGACATAATATGGCCGCTGTAAGACTGACAAACGGGCAATCGATCTTATCTAGGAAACCCTCATCTGTTATGCCTTTCCTTTTCCGGCTGGCGTAATATTGAGCAAATATCGCGCCCAGAATCTGCAGTGCTACGAATCTAAGAGAGATTGGCTGTCCGCCGGATCAGATTGATTTAGTCTCACTGCGATTAGAAACAATCCTGACAAATGTGAAAAAGATACTTTATAGCTGCCAGGCGGGCAAATGAACATATCCTCCTCTAGTAGGTATTCCACTCTTCGTGAGCAGGCTGTAGGATCCTCACTATTGAGCTTATAGAGTTCTGTTATAGCCTTGTTTACTGTATGCAGATACTGCAATCGGCATCCGCTGTGCTTTGCCCGCATCAGCAAATCAGTGACCAGCGACTACTCCATTTAGTCTGGGATGGAATGCCAGTTATCGATTAAGGGTAACTTACCTGGTCATTTGAGGCCGGGGTAGCATGAGCAAAGTCGGGAAAGCCTAATTGGGTCCGGGCCTCGCTCCAACATGTGAGGACTTCTTCGGTCAGGCTAATTGGGTCCGGAAACGGATTGACAAAGATCGTTCAGTCCGACATCAGATCACGGGCTCTGGCCAGAATGCTAAGCTCAAGCCCTGTGGCCATATTTCGCCTGCTGCTGGCCTGCTGTCCTCCTCCGCTATCCAATTCTAGCATTGTTGGATCTGGGTGACTTAGGGTTATCGCCGGCGTCGCAAGTAGATTTAAGACAGTGGGCGAACGGGAGGGAATTGGAGATGTATAACAGTTTTGGCTAACGCGTACTGGGGCAGGTGTTCTCCGTCCGGGGTAACTAATCCTCCTGCTGGAACTCTGGGTATTCCCAGGGGTGATTGTCAGTATCAAGCGCTACGAGCTAAGGAACTCACGCCCAATTGGTCTCTGCGCTCCCCAGGCTGATTGATGATTCGGCGTATCGTCCCCATGCTGGCTTAACTCGTTCTCCTCCTCGCTCTCCTCGCTCTCCTCACTCTGGCCATCATTGCCCTCATATTCCCCATCATTAGAGTCCCGACTCTCATTCGCCGACTCCAAGACCTGCTGCCGGTGGTTAAGGACAGGCTCTGGTACCTCGAGTCGTGAAGAAGCCAGCTCCAGCACGCCATGCCTCCTCCTACCTACAGCGGACCCAGCCATAACAGACTTAACACTGGGTGATGGTAGTATAGTTAATCTATCCCTGGACCCAGATCTCCGGAAACGTCGGTGGAGAATCTCTCTTCGCCTTTGCCTTTCCTGCCTCGATGAAAGCGTTCGGTCTGTCATAACCCGCCGCTGTTGTTGTGACATAGTATGCAGGTGGATAGTGATAGAATAGAATTGTTGTGTATGATGTTGGGGAGTAGGTAGTGTCAGGAAGCCTCTATTGGTATGTAGCTAAAGGCACGATATGGGGTGTGAACTTGGAAGCTAGAAATGGTCCGTCCGGTTTCCTTAAGAACTAAGAACGTTCATAGTGCATCACTCTCGTTTATGTTTGCTGGTGTCGGCAGACACCCGCGCGTCCAAATTGCAACTTCATACCTAATATAGGAATTTGCACCCGAAGCGTCCAGCTTCAACTTGAACGCGCCGCTATTTCACTGGGGCAACACGAGTGTTTGGTACTTGATATTCTTGAGGGTGATGAAAAAAGGTTTATGAGTATTTACGGACTAATCTAGTTTGAGTAGGTCTGCCAAGCAGACGGTAACAAATGTGGGGAAGGCTAGGGCTCGGAGTCTGGACGCTAATCTCGGAAAGTGAAAGCTGCCGCTAAGGCTGATGTAACAAACCTATTCCCGACAGTGTTTTCGTTAAACGGGAACGACTAATCGTAGTGCTTATTGTGATTGTTGACTATCTTCATAGTCTCGTTGAAGGGAGTCTTATCGGTGTAAGACCGGAAGGTACAAAGTCCAATCGCTAGAGGACTAGGTGCTCGCGTTCGAGCCGTGGAGGTTTGCGTAAGAAGTAGAGTAATAGGTTTGTATATCTTGCACCACGGGAAGGTCACTGTCAAAGGGCTTGGCCCGTGCTCCAGTATCCAAGTGTTGTATGACTTAGATGGTTGCGTCAAGATCCTATCTCTTGGTCGTTTGTTTTTTTTTTTTTTTTTTTTTTTTTTTAAAAAATAGTTTTTATTTTTATAT
>Ga0307517_10002942_pt1 | contig 26943 bp, 32 predicted proteins | sample 23_EM_MG_FD_194515 | JGI IMG/M metagenome (GOLD analysis project Ga0307517, IMG submission 194515) | Populus trichocarpa ectomycorrhiza microbial communities from riparian zone in the Pacific Northwest, United States - 23_EM | ecosystem: Host-associated > Plants > Roots > Unclassified | place... | reverse complement strand
GTGCCTAGTACTCCTTGTTCAATCATTAAGTTTAGTGGGCAAAATATACGAAACTCGCAAGACCTCGAAAGGGAATACATTTCTGAATTTGTAATCATCGTCGTTATTCAACTGTGAACATCTGTCTTGACTTGGCCTCCAGCCCTCCTGAAATTGCGCAAGAATCCTTCCCAGACCGGCTTGCCTTTCGGCCAGGATTTCAGGATCACAGACAACCCTCCCTGAACCCTGGCTCGCCAAGCCATCCGCGTCAGCCATCTGTCCATATCAGCCCATGCGCCCTGGAAGGAGGACTGGCCGATGTTGGACCATATTTTGTGTCTAAAAGTGATGGAGCCTAATGCTGGGGCTGAGTAAATGGACGATAGGATGGTAAAAAGGCGAGGCGATGGGTCACTCTGGAGGTCGATATCCAGTAGTGTATGGTGAGGAATCTCTGGAGCGAAACGATCTGGGAAATCCATCAACATCGTTTCCGCTCCACGAAAATCGGTAAAATTTACACACCATAGAGTGTAAGTTTTACCACCGTCTTAGAGGAAAGCATGATGAGCTGTTCTACGCCCGAGAGGTCTATGTCCAAGGAGAGGCGGCGGGACGTGAATCCAGATTTGGCGAGCACCTTTCCAACCCCGCGCATATTTTTCCCCCATAACTGCAGCGAGTCTAATGGTGTCCTCTGCGATGTGACGGGATGGAATTGAGGTGGCCCTTCCAATCCAACCCTTGGGTCGATAATGGATAACACCTTCAAGTTGGGGAGGGAAAAAATCACAGACGTCATTGTCGCGAGCGTGCAGGATGTCCACCAAAGGCGGAGGACGGTAATTCCCTTCCCAAGCTCCCCGCGCAAGATTTGGCCCGGCAGCTCGTCAGGGATCCTCGTCTCGGACACCCATAATTCTGTCAACGAGCCGAGGCTCTTGAGCGCACGGCTGAAAATCGTGGGATCATACCAAGAGCCGATACCTGCAAACTCGGCGACGTGAACGTAGGATACGATGCCCTCTGGGTCCTGGGGAAAGTCCGTGCACCAACGATCGACTTGGACTTCGGAGGGGAACTTGATTCTCTCGAGGGCTCTTTGTTGGCTCCTCCGTCGCCACCGTTTTGCGACGAGGGATGAAGAAAGGAGGCTAGAGTGTGGGAGGTTGTCGATGACTGTGTCGACGAGCTCCTGAGGAAGTGAATTCATGGCGAGTGAAAGGGGACGGGTGCGGCGTCACGTGGAGAGACGCGGTGTCGGGCGCGGGATTTGCAAATGAAACATTCCGATTCGTTACCAAGAAATGGAGAGCTCAACGAGGTCTGTTGGCAGGTATTGAATATTGAATATTGACCTCGCGGTTAAGGTGTGGGTGACCCGTCGAGATCGTTCTATTGTGGTCCGACAAGGTTGAGATAGCCGGAGGAATGGATCGGGCGAAAGTAAGGGGTGTTTGTTCTATCTACCGACTTGATTGAACGCGGTTGGTTGGATAGCTGTACATTATTGGAGGAAGGAAGAATTGAGCGAGGCCTCTATCAATGATGGCCTCCCTAGAGAAAAGCTCTCCAGGCTTCGAGCCGTCCTCCGTAAAATGGACCACAACCGTCGAACCCGTGCTACCCTATTGCGCTGGCCCCTTCACCACGCATAAGTAATCGTGACCGTCTCTGGGTAACCTCCGGAACAAAGTTCGTTGCCCGAGTACCCCTTGTTCAATCATCGAGTTCGGTGGACAAAATATGTGAAACTCGCAAGACGTTGAAAGGGAGTATTTCAGACTTTTGTCGTCACCAACTACAAACCTCTGTCTTGACTTGACCTCCAGCCCTCCTGAAATCACGTAAGAATCCTTCCGAGACCGACTCGCCATTCGGCCACCGTTTCAATATCACTGATAACCTTCCCTGAGCCTTGGTGTGCTCAGCCACCCGTGCCAGCCATCTATCCATATCCCCCCACAGGTCCTGAAAGGAATGGCCGATGTTGAACCGCCCATTGTTTCCAAGGGTAATGGAACCCAACGCTGGGGCCGAGGAAATGGAACGCAGGATACTAGTGAGGCAAGGCGGTGAGTCACCCTTCCCAAGGTCGATATCCAGAGTAGTAAGGACAGGTAACGATAGTGGATGGGTGAAATGGAGGATCTCTTGAGTGAAGGTATCTAGGAAACTAGTCACCGTCACCATCATTCTCGCTCCATGAAAAACCGCAAAATTAACACACCATAGAGCGCAAGATTCACGGCCGTCTCGGAAGAAATCGCGATGAGCTGTTCTACGCCCGGGATTTGTATATCCAAGGAGAGGTGGTGGGACACGAATCGAGATTCGGCGAGTGCCTTTCCAATTCCGCCTATATTTCCCCGTAAATCCAGGAAGCGTAGTGGTGCTCTCTGTGATGTGACGGGATGAGGTGAAAGCGGCTCTTCCGACTCGATCCCGGCACCAACAACGGACAGCACCTCCAGGTTGGGGAGCGAAATAACGAGAGAAGCCATCGTCGCGAGAGTTGAACATGGATACCAAAGGCAGAGGATGGTAATGCTCTCGCCAACTTGTCCGCGTGAGAGTTGACCCGGCAGCCCGTTAGGGATCGCGACCCCAACCATCCACAGTTTTGTCAACGAACTGAGGTTCTCGAGTGCACGGCCAAAAGTCGCGGGGTCGTCCCAAAAGAAGATGTCTTGGAACCTAACGACATGAATGTAGGATATTATACCCTCCGGGTCCTGCGGAACGTCGGTGCACCAACGATTGACTTGGGCTTCGGAAAGGAATTTGATACTCCCGAAGGCTCGTTGTTGGCTCCTTCGCCGCCACCGCTTTGCAGCTAGAGAGGAGGAGAGGAGCGTAGAGAGTGGGAGGCCATCGATGATTGTGTCGATGAGCTCCTGGGGAAGTGAATCCATGGCGAGTGGGGAGAGCAGAAACGCGTGGTCACGTGGAGAGACGCGGATGTCAGACGAAAGAAACGTCGCCAAGAACTGAAGAAGTAGAGCTCAACGGGGTCTGTTGACAGATATTGAATATTGACCTCGCGGTCAAGGTGTGTCGAGATCAACGTCGAATAACCTCCTACCTCGTATCTGGTCAAGGTTTCGATGACGTTGGCCTGAACTCGAGTGTGCCGGGGGAGGCTCGTTGGCACGGAGGAACACTGAGCTCGGAACAAATCTTGTTGTCCTGGTACCCCTTATGTATACCCAAACGCTAAGCTCAGTGGACAAAATGTACGGACCTCGAGGGGAATACATTTCTGAATTTGTAATCATCGTCGCTATTCAACTGTGAGCATCTGTCTTGACTTGGCCTCCAGCCCTCCTGAAATCGCACAAGAATCCCTCCCAGACCGGCTTGCCTTTCGGCCACCATTTCAGCATCACCGACAACCCTCCCCGAACCCTGGCTTGCCGAGCCACCTGTGCTAGCCATCTATCTATGTCAGCCCATGCACCTCGGAAGGGCTGGTCGATTTTGGACCATCTATTGTGTCCAATAGTGACGGAGCCTAGCGCTGGGGCTGAAGAAATGGACGACAGGATGGCAATAAGGCGAGGCAATGGGCCACCCCTCCGGAGGTTGATATCCAGAGTAGTAAGGGCAGGTAACGATATTGTATGGTGAGGATTCTCTTGAGCGAGACCATCTGGGAAATCCATCAACATCGTTTCCGCTCCATAAAAATCGGTAGAATTTACACACCATAGAGTGCCAGTTCCATCACCGTCTCAGAGGAAAGCATGATGAGCTGTTCTACGCCCGAGAGGTCTACGTCCAAGAAGAGGCGGCGGAATGTGAATCCGGAGTCAGCGAGTGCCTTTTCAATCCCGCCCACATATCCCCGCAACTCCAGTAAGTCCAATGGTGTCCTCTGCGATGTGACGGGATGGGATTGAAGTAGCCCTCTTGATTTAACCCTGGGGTGGACAATGCGTAACACCTCCAGGCTGGGGAGGGAAAGAATGACAGACACCACCGTCGCGAGCGTGCAGGATGTACTCAAAAGACGGAGGACGGTAATTCCCTTCCCAAGCTCCCCACGTGAGATTTGACCCGGCAGCTCGTCAGGGATCTCCGTCCTGGACACCCATAATTCTGTCAATGAGCCAAGGCTCTTAAGCGCACGGCAAAAAGTCGCAGGGTCACTCCAAAAGAAGATGCCTTCGAACCTGGCGACCTGAACGTAGGATATGATACCCTCCGGATCCTGTGGAAAGTCGGTGCACCAACGATTGACTTGGGCTTCGGAAAGGAACTTGATTCTCTCGAGGGCTCTTTGTTGGCTCCTTCGTCGCCACCGTTTGGCAACGAGAGAAGAGGAGAGGAGGCTAGGGCGTGGGAGGCCGTCGATGATTGTGTCGATGAGCTCCTGGGGAAGTGAATTCATGGCGAGTGAAAGGGGACGGGTGCGGCATCACGTGGACAGACGCGGTGTCGGGAGTGGGATTGGCAAAAGAAACATTCCGATTCGTTGCCAAGAAATGGAGAGCTCAATGGGGTCTGTTGGCATTGGCCTTGCGGTAAGGCATGGGTGACCTGTCGGGATCGTCCTATCGCGGTCCCTGGCCTGGTTGAAACAACCGCAAGAGTGGATCAGGCGAAAGTAAAGGGTGTGTTCGACCACTGGAGAAAAGCTCTGCAGGCATCGAGCCGTCCATCCATCAAGCGCAAGACCTCGAAGGGGGCGTTTCAGAGTTTTTTCATCACCAGCTGCGACAATCTCCCTCATTTCAGCCTCCTCCCCTGTTCCTTCATTTTTCCAGAAGACCAAGTTCGTATCCGAAAGCAGAGCGAACCGTTAGTACACGGATATTCCCCAGGACCCGAACAGCATCGCATCCTGCGTTCATGTTGTTGGGTTCTCAGACATCGGCCCTTAATATAGCGCTGCGATTTCCGGCCATGCGCTCAAGAGCCTTGGCTCATTGACAACGTTGTGGATGTCCAAAACTGATATTCCCGACAAGCTGCCAGCTCGAATCTCACGCGGAGAGTTTGGGAACGAAATTGCCATCCTCGTCATTCGATTGATTCCCACCCTGAACGTTGAGCTCTCGGGACTATCGTGTCGATGGTCCTCTCGCTCCCCGACCTCAAGGTGTTGGGTATTAACGCCGCCGGGTTCGAGTCGGAAGTGCCGCTTTCCACTCATCCCGCCACATCGCAGGGGGCACTAGACTTGTTGCAGTTACGCGGATATTTGAGCGGACTTGGAGAAACCCTTGCAAAATCTTGGTTCACGTCTCGTCGCCTCTCCTTGGACGTGCGCAACCCAGGCATAGAACAACTCATCATCCGTCCCCGGAGGCGGTGGCGGAACTAGAGCTCCATGGTATGTGGTTTTCATGGATTTCCGGGCAGCAGAAGTGATGATAATCGAAGTGATCCGCCCTCCCGTTCACCTACCCTTACTACTCTGACCATTGACCCTTCCACGGATGAAGCGCTTAGCGTTTGTCAGGGAGTTTCTTCTTTTTGATGATAACAGGGTCGGTCGTGTGAGGAAGACCATTCTTGGTAAACACACCGAAAGAGTCGGAGGAATTTGAGTGCGTACGAATTTTCATTGTTACGGCCTCTCACTACATCAGTATATTGTCCTGTATCTGAATCAGTCCCTGCGGGTGTTCCATAGGCTGCAAACTGTGTTCCAAATTTCTACCGCCCCAAACCACAAATGAGCATGTTTTTGGCGAGGCCAAAGAAGTGTAAACAAACACCCGCCCCGGCGACGGAAGTACGTGTCATGACGCGATAAGTTGATCACTGCACCATGAATTCACTTCCCCGGGAGCTAATCGATAAAATCATCGACGACCTCCCTCGTTCTTGCCTCCTCCCCTGTTCAATGGCGCCGAAGGAGCCAACAACGAGCCTTCCAAGATATCAAGTTCTTCTCCGAACGCAAAGCGAATCGTTGGTGTACAGATATTTCACAAGACACGGATGACATCGCATCCTACATTCGCGTCGTTAGGTTCGAAGACATCGACTCTTGGGATGACCCTGTGATTTTCGGCCGTGCGCTCAAGAGCCTCGGCTCATTGACAGAATTATGGGTGTCCAGGACGGAGATCCCTGACGAGCTGCCGGGTCAAATCCTCTCGCTCCCCAACCTCAAGGTGTTGTGTATTATGGCCGCCAAGTTCGAGTTGGAAGAGCGTTTTCAACTCATCTCGCCCCACCGCAGAAGGGACCACTAGACTTGTTGGAGTTACGCGGAGACGTGAACGGACTCGGGGAGACCCTCACCGAATCTCGATCGACATCTCGCCGGCTCTCCTTCGCTGTACGCATCCCATGCATAGAACGACTCATCGTATATTCTTCGGAGATGGTGGTGGAACTTAAGCTATACGGTATGTTGTTTTTGTGGATTACCAAGCGGCAGAAGTGGTCATAACGATGGGTCTCCCAGATACTTTCCTGGACGGTACTCCGTGGGGAGTTATTCCCCCTCCCATCGATATATCATCGTTAACTACCCTCACCACCCTGAGCATCGAGTTTTGTATGGTTAATCCCTCGCCCCGCCTCACAAATATCCTATATCATATCCCCCCAATTCCGATGTTAACCTCCATCACCATGGGACACGTGGCCTGGCCCAACTCGGACACAGGCACTGAGCACGCCTTCCAGGGTCGATGGGTTGAGATCGATAGATGGCTGACGCGGCTGGCTAAGCATGCTAGGGTCCAGGGGGGCTGTCAGTGACACTGGTTCGGTGGCCCCGGGGCAAGTCGGTCTGGGAAGGGTTCCTCCGTGCATTCAGGAAGGCCGGGGGCGGAGTCAAGACGGATATTACAGCAACGGCCGATGAAGATGACGGTTTGGATGACGACGATTGTTGGGATGATGACGGTCATTGGGACGACGACGGTCGTTGGGACGATGGTTTTCGGGACCCATAAACATGCTGGAGCCGACTGCGGTCAGCAGGGATCTTGAGCTTACGCACGTTATTGGACGTTTTTGCGCCATTCATCTACGTATGTAAGCACGCACTGCTTGTTTTCGGGTACATCTTCGATTTCACTAATCCATTTTCACCACCAAGTTTCGCTGCCTATGCCCGTCGAAGATTTGCATCTATCTGCTCACGTCAAACCTATGTATCGACAGACGCACCCACCCTAAAACACCAAGACCGGTACGGCGACCAGTTATCATATGCGGTTGCGTGTTCCGAAGGTTCGGACCACTATACACCAACGTCCGCTGCATTGAGAACCATATCCATTTCAGGATAACCTCCTAGATGGCCACACGGCGTGGCTTGACAGCGTATGATCGAAGGCTCCCGGAAGGGTCCCAAATTATCTCCCCCACACTGGGCTCACGTTCGCTCCGAGACGCCAACCTGCAAAGGTGGACATGGCAAGCAACACGGAAGATAGAGTAGCACCCTGAAGGAAACACGTTAACCATTGTGATGATCAGAGTTGCACGCGGTGAGAAAACTGTTCCCTCGAGTTCATAACGGGTGTAAGATTGGTGACTGTCCGCAATGCTAGAGATATTTCTGAACGTTGTAGAAGAGTGCCAGTAGCCAAGATTCGCGCTGGCTCAGGCCCGACAGGGTGGTCGGGGTCTGCACCTTCCTTGGGTATTCGTCGATTCCGTCTGTTCGTTCATTTCTGCAGCAAGAACCGACGGGCATCATGACGGTCGGGGTTCCGGGTTCCGTGATCCAATCAGCGCGAAAGCGTACATAATCGTGAGCCATCCCCCCCCCCACTGCTATTCGCCCGCCCTTGCCTCTCACTCACACTTTTGATCTCCAGGAAATGCAAGGGAGTGCCTTTGCCGATCGTCGAGTGGAAGCCTACCTCCACATTGGCCAACAACGGTTCAAACGTTCAAAAGGCGAAGACGACGACGTGATAGGAGACTGCAGACTCGGAACAGAGACGTCTTGACGATTTCGCTCAGTAGTTGATGGACGGAGACGAAGCTTGAACCTGAGCGTTCTTGGATCTGTGTCGGCGATGTCCACCCCTGGAAAAGGAACCGCAACTGACCCATTCATTTGTACATCGTTAGGGCATCGAGAGCCATCCGTCATTTTCGGAGATGCGAACAGAGTGTAAAACCCTACGCATGAAGACGCTATATGGGGCAGAGATGGGCCGAGGACGTGCACGGAAATGGACTCAACGGCCACTCCCAACCGAAGGTTCGATCCGTTAATTCGTTTCACCAAGAGGAGTAACAGTTGTCAGTTCCCAAGGAGGGTGGAAATATCCTCACCTCGACGATAACCGGCTCCGATATCCCCCCCCCACAATAATTCAACCCAACCTAGGCTCCTTCCTGGATATCCAGTGATCCATCCACCTCAAACGGGACGACGATCTAGCCCCCAGTTATTACTTCGACTTGGACATCTGCGGTCGATATTCATCGGTGCATCGGACACGTTCGAGAGAGGGGCTTATTCCACCGCTCCCGGTAACCCGTCTCCGCCTGAAGACACTTCATGCCTTAGAACGCGAACCCGTTTCGCAACTGCGACAACGGGGGACGGGGAGGATCAGGAGTTACTACCTTAGAAACAGGGAAGGTGCTCTTTCGATGAACGACGAAGAGTCTCCTGTTTATGGAGAGGGGGACAATTCCTCCTGCGACGCCTTACTACTGGGGAGACCTAGGTCGTTGATCACGGCGTGCATCTTCTCGCGTCAAGAGACGGCATCAAACACCGAACGTGTTCGGGGGACGGGGATTACCAATCGCGGGGTTGGGGGGTGCTGCCTACGTTGGGTCCTCCGGTCACCGGAAGATCTTGGACGAAGTCCGGAGCGAGTGGCGGTGGGGCATGAATACCGTACGTTCGCATTTACCGAGTAGATTCCCTTGGGAATTCTGACCACGTATCCTCGTAGCTCGTGGAGCTCTCAGGTGGGTACAATGATCCACGTACTGAGATCTTGCGCAGGTTTTGTCGATATCGACGGGCAGGTTGAATCCCACTACTTCCCGACTTCGTTCTCTCCGTCGACTCTGCTGTTAAGGGATCGCCACAATCAGTGGCGTGACCATTGGAATCGGGCTCGCAGCCAGCTTCCGGTATCAGATTTCTACAATGAGGCAACCGCCGCCAAGCTCCAAGTTGGTTCCCGTTCTTGCATTACCATCATCCTCTCACGTACTGATCCCCCTCGCATACAAGGGTCAAGTCCACGATACTTTCGACGACTGATCCTCCTGCCTGCCGCATTGCCACCGGCCCCCGACTCCACGCTGATATCCCCAATCACGCTCCTCACACTCACCTTCTTGACTTCCTACCAAGTCTTGTCGGAGGCGGACCTGATCGTCTCTTCCCTAGCCGGAATACTGGTTACTCTGCAATGCCTCTTGGTCGGCGCGCGTTTGATCATTCTCGGCGTGTGCTGGATGCTCAAGAGGATCAATGCGGACTACTCTCACGGGACAAGGGGGTGGGACCCCCTAGGAGGGAGAAAGATAGTGATTGGTCAGAGGCAAGATCGTTAGATACGAGGAAAGCCATAATGAGATACAAGTACAATGAGAGACAGGGGGGACAAGCACAACGAGGAAGAAACGAGCATAAAGTTCCGATCGGAAACGTACTACCAGTAACGACACGACAGCAACGTGATTCTACCTACACTCTGCGTACCTCAGCAGTCCGGTTCTTTGAACGACAACTTCCTCACAACTCCGTCATCCCCTACCATGACGAGCGACGGACCGACCCAGAAATGACCACCGCTGCCCCTCCGTACGTTCCCCGGCGGGATCCAACAGACCTTCCTGGACTTTGCGTCGAGGACCCATTCGAAGTTCGCATCGAGAGTGTACGGCGGTTTCTCCCGGGGTTCCGACAAAGGTACCGGTTTGCCTCTGGTTACTGTGTACGAATATCTCCCCGACGGCGATGCGCTGATGTCGTAAGGAATTTGGACGTGCTGCCCTGGTCCGTCTATCTTGAGGTAGAACCTGGTTTCCGAGTCGAACGTAAGAGCGTAAACCTCTCCAGCTGCCAGATCGTCATCTAGAGGTAGCTTCGCGAGTGCGGTCCCGTCTCTCGCATCTTTCACGCGAAGCTCCCGTCGGGGTGAACTGTAGACCGTGACGATACGGGTGTGTTCTGGTGACAATCCACTCAATGGCCCATCCTCGTTAGCTGACTCTGTCCATTCGGGGAGCGGAGTACCCCACCGCCACGCCTCCATGACCACCAAAACGCCAAGCTCTGCAACTGGCCCACGACCAAATGATGAGCGAGCGGAGGGGGATTGGTCTGTGAGCAAAGACTTGAGTGGAGAAGTATCATCTTTGGGACGGAGTTCTCGCAGAGTCTCCATTTCGAGTAGGGCGAGACTCCTGGTTGGTTGGATGAGGGAGATGATGTGGTTTTCGCCCAGGGGGTAAATGTGAGACATGCGTACTTGATTCCGGATCCCACCACTTGTCAACACATCAAGGGAGAATATTTGGATGGAATCTTTGGTCTGTGCCACGAGATTTCTGTTTAACGACACAGCCACAGATGTAGCTGCATCCAGGGGTGGAGGACTGTTACTCAAACCATAGGATTTGGTATTGAATGACTTTACTCCGGTTGGTTGGATTATGCACACAATCTCCTCCCCCACAACTACAGGCCGAGACAGTTGCCCGTGATGTGTCAGTGGCTGCGACACAAAGTGTGACCAAAAGGCCCTCTCACACTTGGAAACCTTAAAAGAGCATTGTTTCACTCCTGAAGTTCCCACCAGAATTTCTTTCTTATTCATAACCTTGTCCACCAAATAAGCCATTCCCCACACTTGCTCCCTCATATGGACTGCATATAAGACTTTATTGCTGGCAATACTACAGAAATATATAGAGTACTGAGTTGCAACTGCAAATCCCAGGGGTGATATCCAATGGATAGTCACAACTGGCTGACCATTCCCAAGACTTTTGCCTCCATCCTGTCTGGTGTGGGTATTCCAGAATATGACAGAACCATCAGAGGAGCCACAAGCAATGTAATCCCCTGTTGTGGAAGCTGCTATATCACTGATCTCAGATTGCACAGTGAAGGTATGGATAAGTCCACCTGTCTGCACATCCCACATTGTTATAGAAAAGGAATGTGCAAAAAACAGAATGGTTCCATCTGGTGAGCCTTGTATCTTTGTGACTGCTTCTGGGGTGGATAGAGATTGGTGAAGGATAAAAGTGACTGGATCATAGATATTCACAACATCTCCACATGCGGCAATAATACCCTGAACAGAGGTTGCAATGGATGTGAGCTGCCTTGGTCTGATATCAATTGTCCTTAGGAGCAATCCCCAAGTGTTAGGAGCTCCTGAGAAGGTAGTCACAAGGGATAGCTGGTTGTTCATGATACTGTGAAGGCAGTATTCTTGCAGATGTGATGAGGTTGGTGAGAGAGGAATTGCAGTGTGGTATACTTGTTGAGCACATTGTTGGATAGGATGGAAGAAGTGCATTGACAACCGGAGGCAGTCTGTTGCAAGATGATGCAAAAGGGTAATTAAGGCTTGAAACTTGGCTATAGCAAAGACTATGGGCTCATCCTGAGCTCTAACCTCAGCCTCAGCCTTGGCCTTAACCTCAACCTCAGCCTTGGCCTTAACCTCAGCCTCAGTCTTGGCTTTAGCTTTAGCCTCAGCTGTGTCCTCTGCTGCAATATTAATCCTAGCCTCAGCCTCAGCCTTTATCATAGAAAGTATGTCACCCATTCCAGTGTCACTTTTCACCTTATTTCCAGTATCATCAATAAAAGACCCTCTATATTGAATTGTAACAAAGTGCCACTCACTTGGTCTAGCCAATCTAATAGGATATTCATGGAATGGATCACTTCTTCTAGGTTGTTCTCAAGGCTCATTATCTCTATCCACAGAGGGGCCCTTTTGAGTATATCAACCATCAAAGTAGTGATCTGGTCAATATGATCACCAAATGTTGGAGAGAGCCTGAGGTGCCTGGCCCAATAGGTATAGGCATATTGCATAGCCTTACCCACTTTGTCTTCCAGTAGTTGGGGGAGGTTAAACACCTCTTGATTCATTATGAAGGGTGGCAGAGAACATGGATTTATCTTCAACCCCTCCACCAACTCCAAGCACCTGATGGTCACACCAATGTGATGGGTTGGTGGATCAATATGGAACCTAGGATCTGTACATTGTTCCCTATCTTGCAGGAAGTCTGGAAAGGACTTGTGGAAAATTCAAATTTCCTTGGTTTCATCAGCAGGTACAAGGATCACAGAATGGAGATGTCGTAGGGTGGTCAATATGAGGGTTGTGGGAACACCAAGGATTGTTGAAAGGTCCTTCCGAGACAATGGGTTAAATGCAAGTGTGATTGCCCCCAAGACACATCTTGTAGTGGCAAACACCTCCAACTCATGGACACCTGAGAAAGCATGCAACAAGATTTGGGAGTACAAGGAGTCAATACCAGCATGACCTTCATGCATTGTGCCACTTGCTTCAGAAAGGACAAGTTGGAGACGTTCACTTGGCTCATGGTGTTCTGATTCAATGAACCTGACCAAGGTTGAGGCAAAAATGAACAGCCCAGATGACTTTTTGGTAAGAGCTGCAATTTCATCATCATGGGGCCATGAATCAGGTAACTCAACATCACTCCTTTGTTTGGCAATTGCAGTCAACCTCTGTGTTAAGTACAGCTGAATATCATTGTTGACACTGGATGGCTTGACCTCATGGAGTAGGAAGACCTGGGTAAGTGGCTTTAGGAGGGGGAGGCGAAAGCCAGTGCGAATTCGTGGCTCAGGTCTGCCTGTGATGAAGAACTTCACTGATGACAGCTGGCTAGCATATTGACCTAGGACAGAGAGGATAGCTGAGGCTGGCTGATCATCATTGCACTCATCTAATGCATCAATGACAATGACACAGGAGGCCTTTGCTTCTGAGATTGGATCAACAAGGAGGTTCTCAAGCTGTGAGATGAGGGAAGTGTGGGCCAGGGTAGGATCTCTCTTGATGATCCTGATGATGTGGGTTCGGAAGTGGGGATAATGACATGCAAGCTGGTATGCAAGTGTGGGGAAGATGTTCTTGAGCTCCCTCCGATCAAGGTAATCCCGGGAACAGAAGAAGCTAGCACCAAGGAATCCATCCTTGACAACAATTTCTGAGAATGACTGAGCTATTGTTGATTTTCCAGTGCCTGCTAACCCATTCAGCCAAAATATGTTTTGGTCCCGAGTGTCCTTAGCCCATAGCATGATGTCAAGGAGGATGGATTGCCGAGTGCCAGGAAGACATTTATTGTGATGACCAGCCTTGTATCCAGCATTACGCACAGGCTCTAATTTTGCAAGAATCTCAAGGTCTGCTGTTTCCTATTGGGAGTTTGGGTCATCAGCACAGGTCATGCCCTAACAATGAATTGCCTTACTAAGATGTTCCTTGTCCTCTCGTATGTTCCTTGTTGTATTGAAACCTAGCTGGGTGTTCATTAAAGATCATGGTAGGTATGGCCCCTCGCACCTGGTAATCCGTGATGGCATTAGCTAGTTCTTGGACAAATCCGTTCAATGTTTTGGCATTCTCGACGTTGCGTAAGAACTTCAGAAACACATGTTGTTCAGAGAGTGGTTCAAGCCTCTCAATAATGGTCTCAAGCTTCCTGAGAGAGGGATGAGTGAAGCGACATACATCCGCGTGAGTACGAACCTCCGAAGCACCACTCTCCTCGCTTTTTCTGCATAATCATCCTCGCTCACAGGAGAGGTAAGCACGCTGGATAGCGACTGCACCCTCCGTTCTATATCCTTCAAATTGTCCGCGTTAACTGCCGTTTGCTGGAACGACAAACAGACAATGGATGAGGAGGTATTCAGCCCACGAACGGGGAACACTCACATCGTAGTTCTTCGTCAAGGCGGACATGGCGCCCGCGACCGCCTTCAGGGGAAGGAACATATCGGAGGATTCCTTGACAACTTCTACGGCCATCCTGACAGCAGAGTATGCCGTTTGTCCCATCGTGTCCACCCCCTGAACAGTGGTGTCATTGCTGGATGTGCCACGTGTATCGTTGAATGCAGAGCCGACGGTGAGAGCGATGGTGGCCGATAAGGCAGCGAGCGCCCTGGAATCCCTTCGGGAGGTGAGATCTGCTACAAGCTCTGCCGGAGGTGTCGGAGTCGGGGTGGGGGTACCCGCTCGTTGCCTCGATCTACGAAAGAAGGACATAGCGAAGATGGATGGTCAGATCAACTCGATAACAGGGTTTGACCTCGAGGCTGGTTAGTAGCGTGACCTGTGACATGTGACGGCTTCGGACGTGGCCGCACTGGGGAAGTTTGACTTCACCGTGACCCCCTTTGAGAGTTTACCGTCCACCAGTTACTAGTACTACTACTAGTAACGAATTTGTCTTGGGAAAACCTCGAAGCACCAGCTTCGGGGTCCGCACGGAAGGTTGACATTTGACTCCCACCCGGTGCAACAAATCAGTGTGGCACGTTTAGTATTTCAGATCGCATGAACAATTACCAGACTGGCGGAGGTTTGGGCGACTGAAAAGGCCAGGTTGGATATACTACACCGCATGGAACTCATCCTATCCTATGTACGCCTCATGGGTACCACATCCTACACCCTCGACCGGTCAAAAATCTTGTCGGTCCCTCCGCCTCTCACTCACGCTCCCAACCTTCTGAAAGTACGAGACAGGTCCTTCCCCGGCCGCCGAGTGGAAGCCTGCCGCTACGTAGGTCAAGAGCGGTTCAAACATTCAAAGGGCGAAGCCGACGACGCGCGAGGGGACGGCGCAGATTCAGATCGAAACCGTCTTGACGATCTCACTCAGCGGTCAATGATTGAAGGCGAAGCCCGAGCTCGAGCTTCTTTAGTAGCCCGTGTCTTGTTATCGATGTTTACCCTTGGATTTCCGCGGGTGGAGTCAATGTACATTATCACATCGTCAACGATTTTGGGGATGGGAGTAGGGTATGGCAGTCTATATAAGCATGAAGATGTTGCATGAGATGAAGAGAGGTTGGATGCGCGCACGGACATGTGGTCCATCGCAGATACGTACGGTCGTGGACTAGATTGTCATGCCCATGAAAGGAAGGGTTCGAAACATCAAGAGTTGTTGATTCAATTCACCAACAGAAGAAGGGTCGCATTCGCAGTCCCAATTCACTGCAACAGAAAGAAACGGTGGTCAGTTCTCCTCCTATCAATCAGTAGGAACCATCTTCGGTTTTGGCGTCTCCCCTCGTCTATAACCCAATCAAACATTGGTCTGTTCCCATCTTGACTCAGCCACCTCGAAGGCGGTGATCCTCATCTCCCACATCTGACGCATCAGACGAAGGCGCATCTTCCACCATCACCGGGAGCCCATTAGGAATCCTTCTTGGCGAGAAAAGCCCTGAGAATGATACAGTCACCACCGGTGGCACTCCATTGTCGTTGTTGTGGGTGTGAGAATAAGACGAGCGAAACATTCGCCCGGGTGCTGAAACGGGCCCCAATGGTCTGTCGTTCCTTGTGCTTGGCGAGATTGGCGACACCGCCACATCTATCTCACGATCCCCATTCCCAGAGTTATCTCCACCAACACTGCCGCCGAGCTTCTTCACGCTCACCTCGACGGCGTCCAACCTCTTCAGCTGTTCCAGGATCGCAATTCCCGTTGTCTCGGAATGGGCCTTGGAATATGTCGTGGAGAACGGTGCCGGTTGAGTGAAATTGAAGAAATCCGCCGGCCGTCTCGGGGGGAAGCTTGAGGTGGACCTCTGTATTCTCGATCTTGCAGAGCTGAGCCATGCCACAGGAACAGGAAGTGGGATATTATTGGTAGAGGCATGGTGGTGAAGGACGGCCTTCATGGCCTTCGAAGGGGTCTCCGCTTTCGTGACGCTCTTCATCTTCGACTTTGAACATTTCGTGAGCAGACTAGACTTCACTATCCCACACTAAAACCCCCCACCATCGAGTCAACTCCGGAGAGCCTTCATCCCAAAGAACAATAAGCACCACCCCTAAAATGAAATGGACGAAGAACAGCTCACCTCATGCCCCAGCGGTTGAACGATGTTCCACCTGTCCCTTGATGACAGCAAGTTCAACCACCGTCAGAACCACAAACGGCATATTCGTGACTGGACGGAACCATGCGCTGAAAACCTCCAGATGGAAATATGGATCCGAAGCAAACAGCCGTCTGAGCTACCGCGAGGCCGCCTCCCACCAACTCTTGGACGTCAACAGCGGCAAGAGGTAATTCGGGACCATTCGCTGAACGGGCGACCGATGATACTGACGGGGAGGTACAACCATCCATAAATAACGGACCCCCAGCCGCGTAGGTGTTCGTGGGGGGACGACAAGGAATCCTCGGTGGCCGCTAGTTTGGAGCGGACATCCCTGGAGCCTTGGTGCTAAGTGCGGATATGGAGGGTGTAGCTGGGGGAGGGACAATAACCACCGGTTGCGGTATTTGGTTTTGGGGTTTCGCTCACTTGAGGTCTATCGACACGCGACGTATTCACGGGAGAGGTGTCGACGAAAGCCTTCTTGTCATCAATGTCGCAGCATCTAATGTTATTCAAACCGCGGTCAGCGTTTGGCACCGGGTAGTCCAGGATGACGAGCCTAACCAAACATGAAAAGATTAGAACGGTAAACTATGTAGAAAACGACGCACTTCTTGAGCTCCGCTGAAGCTATTTCGGAGTGCTGTAGTCAAATAATACGACTGATTCCCTAGGCCCCCACTCACGTCGAAAGGGCGGTGATCGTGTTCACGTTCTTCGCTGTAGAAGTTGTCCTCATCTCCCGTCTTACCGCAACAGATGCGAAAGACGTTCAAGGACTGCCCGGCTTTGGTCCCGTGTCTGTAATGATCGTCGGCATATGTTTCAGGGATGGCATGCCCAGGGAAAGGGTTCTTCCACAAGAAATTGGAGGGATCTGCCAACCCTGTTCAGGGACAAAGCCGAAGTGGCGCTGAGAGGGAACTTCGCACCTGTGAACCCGTTCAGGAAACACCGCGGACTACCGACCCTGTCTGGAAGAAGTTTTCCCTCCTCGAACGCGGTCCGGTCTATCCAATCGTAAAAGAAAGCCCAGGTTCTCGTTAGGTTCCCCTGTCTAACCGGTAAATACAATGTACCGTACCTGGCTTGGCAGGGGCCCAAGACCTGTTCTAGAAACGATATGTATTTCTAGTGTCCAATCAAGCAACGAAGCAGAAACCTCAGAGATGTAGCTGGAAGGCGATTAGGGTCCTCCACTTCGCGAAAAAGGATTACGGCTCGTACCTCAGATTCGAACCCAACCGAAGGGGTTTGAACTACGAAAATTGGGGAGTTCGCATTCGGACGGGCGCAAGTCGCTCGCACACTTGTCTACGTGACCACTTGGTCGCCTATTCAAGGAGAGAAGCCTCAGAGATGGAAATCCAAAAATCCCGAACCGAAAACAAAGACATACTTTGGGTCGAGGCGTCCATGCGGCCCCTCGTCGTTTGGTTCGAACATCCCATGGAGGTCGGCAAGAGTAAGGAATGTATCTTGCGCGGAACATACCCAACAGTCTGTACTCTTCCATCCGCCTTCGATCGAGCAAAGTACGAATCTGAGGACCCCTTGGCAATCATCTTCGGATGTATGCCGTCCAGAACAGCCTCCCTAACACCTTGGGCCAAACTGCGAGCGCTGAGTTACGAGACAGCCGGGGGTCGTCGAGGTCGCTAACGTGTCGAATCCCGCTCGAGATATTGGAAGCTGGTGGTCCAGGGTTTCTTGTCTGCGTCGGACGGACTGTGAGATCAGAAGTTCCCGGAGGATAACGGCTTACATATCCCAAGTCGCCATGACCTGCCGGGACATACGACTCGAACGCGCTCCTCCAGATCCACTTGCCAACATTCAAGTCCTCCGTCTTCAACTTCCGCTTTATCTTTTGAACAACGGACTCGGTCCATCTGCAACCGAACGTTAGAACCAACGACAAAACATGGCCATAGATACGTGCCGTTTGAAAGCATTGTCCACCTCCCCCGAATGTATCTTCTTAGAAGTAGGCGGGTGGCGCAGACGGCTAGCAGAGGAACGGGCTCAACGACCCCGGCCTCCCGGCCGACCGACCGACTGGAAGATTGGTTGGTATTCTGAGCGGTTTTTCATCGCAAAGGAAGCGGAACGGTCGACGTGGTGTGGATACTCCGAGGACGCTACGAGCAGGTTGGTGGCCAACAACCCGCACCTCAGATTGATGGGATCGACCAAATCGGGATCCCACGCCGTTCTTCTCCTGCCACTTCAGCTGGGCCTCGAGAGAGATCCGCTAATCCACCGCGGCCAACCCGCTCTAGTCCTGAGCCTCCAACGATACTCAACCGATACGACCAGCTCGCCATGGACTCGCTTCCCCAGGAGCTAATCGATAAAATCATCGACGACCTCCCTCGTTCTAGCCTCCTCTCCTGTTCCCTCGTTGCGAAACGATGGCGACGAAGGAGCCAACAACGAGCCTTCGAGAAGTTCGTGTTCTCCTTCAAAGACGATATGGATCGCTGGTGCACCAATATCTCGCAGGGCCCGGGTGGTCTTTCCTCCTACGTCCGGCACATCGCATTCGCAGAGATCGACCCTTGGAACGATCCCGCGGCTCCCGGCCGCGTACTCAAGAACCTTGGATCATTGAAAACACTGTGGATATGCGGCTCAGCAATCCCTGACGAGCTGCCGGCTCAAATCTCACGCGGAGAGTTTGGGAAGGAAATCACCACCCTCTATATTGATCCTCTACCCTGCGCGCTCGCGCCGATCGTGTCTATGATCCTCTCGCTCCCCAACCTCAAGAGGTTGCATGTTGGTGCCTATGGGACCAAGCCGGGAGAGCCGCTTTCAACCCAACCCATCTCACTACAGAAGGGACCACTAGACTTCCTGGAGATAGATAGAGATACGTGCGGGCTCGGAGAAGCCCTTGCCAAATCTCGATTGACGTCTCGCCACCTCTCTCTAGGGGTAAACGCCCCTGGCGTGAAACAGCTCATCATGCGTTCTTCGGAGACGGTGGTGGGACTAAACCTTTATGGTGTGTGGTTTTGGTAGATTTCCGGGCATCCGAAGCAATGACAATGATGGGTCATACAGAGGATCTCCCGCGAAGGCATCAAAGAGAAGTGATCGACCCTCTCGTTCATCTGCCATCTTTACCTGCTCTTACTACTCTGTCCATCAACCTTCTTTACGCTGGTCAACCCTCGCCCCGCCTTACAAATATTCTGTGTGGTATCCCACGAACCCCAGCGTTAACTTCTATTGCTATACAATGCCGGGCGCGGTCCAGTGTCAAATACCACTTGCAGGGTCGGTGGGTCGATATCGATAGATGGCTGGCGCGAGTGGCTGGGCACGGCGGGTCTCAGGTGGTGTTGTCGGTGATGGTGATTGGGTGGCCGAAGGGCGTTTCAGTCTCGGAAAAGTCCATGCATGAATTCAGGAAGGTCGGAGGCAAAATCAAAATGGAGAGAAAGAATATTGGCTGGTATCATTGGAGTTATCCGCAACTTTAAAAGTCTTGAGAATTGCGTATGTTGTTGTTCACTAAGCCTTTGAGTCAAACGAAAGTAATAAGATAATCGAATGTCGCTCCGAACTCCCCTCGCCGAACATAAGATGATCTCACTCGGGCCAATGGTCAACATGGTTAAAGATGGCTTGACATTCGGGAGTCTCAGTCTATGTAAAAGAGGCAGAGGCAAACCCGGTATAAATCAAGAGTCATCTCGTACGTAGAGAAATATGATCGTAAGCGTCCACTGTTAAGTATACTAGTATGATAGGCAGCCGTGTCCCCAAGTATGATCTAAATCGGTCACCCTCACTACACGTCGTGATAGTTGGGGTTCTCGATGGGGTAGTCAGTACGAGAGTCGACTCCGAGAGCTAAAAATACGAGTCAGTTAAAGTGCTTTGCACGCGAAACGTCCCAACTCCAAACTTACTGAGGTATCCGACAACGCCCTTGTCAAAGTTCTTTCCGTTGAGGTATTCGATGCTAAAAGGGAAGCGCAATTAATATCCGGCCTGATCATCGTCATAAACGAGACTTACGCTATCCTGGACAGATATCCGTTCGATTCGGCAATCGGGAAGAACTCATCCTCGACATTCAGAATGCGGCTCTGGTTGTTGGTGGTGTAGGGATACTGCGCGAAGATCTTATCACTCCAGTCGTCGGGGAAGAAGACTTGTGCAACATGAACCGTGGAACCAGATTCGGAGATGAAGGTGCTGAAGTTAATGGTTAATCCAAAGTCCGCTAGTATATGAAACGGACGACATGTACGAACCCATTGTCAGCCTGGGTGATGCCCTTGTGGACCATGAGATGGATGTGGGGGGGTCGGTCATCATAGAAACCAGGGTAGATTGTGTGCATCTCGACCATGCCTTCCTTGTCACTGAGCCAACCACCACGAAGCCAGGTCTCCGAGGCTTGGAAAGTTTCGTAACCGTATCCACCGTACGTGCCAGTCGAGTTCGCTTATGAAGGAAGGTAGGTCAGAAATGGTCAACGTTTGTGGGAGCAGGGGGAGCTTACCGTGCCAGATCTCAAGGAGAGCGTCCTCCATTGGCTTACAGGTGGAGGTATCCATAATACCGAAGTCCATGAGAAGCGGAATTCCCCTGTTACGATGACGGTGAGACCGAGTGATTATTGTATGACCGGGAAGACGGCTCACGGTTGGTCTTCAACGAGTTCGTTACGAACATACTCGTTGTGGATGTAGTAAGGACCTTCGATGACCTCGGGGGCGGTGAGGCAAGTCGTCTAAAAACAAGTAAGTTGCAACGTCGCGTGTCGCCTGGAAGGATGGTCGACTTACGTTCTGGATGGTGCCATAGTGCGTCTTGGATGAGCGGGCGACGATGGGGGAGGCCCCAACCTCACGGTTGTGGAGGGCGGCACGCCTCCTCATCCTGAGGTCCAGGTACTCCCTGATCTCGTTGTCGCAGTTCCTGGTCATGACGGCGTGCTCGCGGGCACGGACCTGAGACCGAGTAAGTCAAAGGCACATGGAAAGGACACCTGCAAAAATCCGACCTCCTCACGAGCGACCTGATCCGGAGTGGGGGCACGCTTGGTGTGCAACAGGTCATGGGCTGGGCGACGGTGTTAGACGAGAAGCAAGGCAAATACAGGTGTATACTGACCATTAGTGAGGGCGAAGAGGGTGAAGAACGACAGAAGAGGGCTGAAACGCATGGCTGAGGAGGGTCGTCTGGCTGAGTCGTCTGGAGACTTGGGGAAAACCGGGCTACCGCCATTGCCCTTTTATGCGTCCGCGCCTGGGAGTGAACCCACGAAGGCGATTCACCTCCCGCGGAACATATGCCCCATGTGGACGTATGACGGGAATGGAACCGCAGAAGGTTTCAGATCGACCAATCCCGTGGAGCGTATTTGGAGAGGGATTCCGAGTGTCGAGCCCTAGCCGCGCGACATCTTCGAATACAATTCTCGGAACCAGTGTCGGATACATCCCTACCACGCAGTTCTCTGCGAGCGTCGTGGTGTCCGACGAGTTCGCGCAGTCTGCACGGTGACGTATTCGTGACCATGGAAGCCTGGGCGAGAGAATTGAGAAGCGTCACGTGGGTTACTGTTCGGGTAAGCTTAGTTGACTTCTGTCAATCTGGCGCAATGGAAAACGCATGATTGACGCACGGACACTCGAATCCCGCTCCGCCTCATACAAGATGGAACACTGGCTGGCTCATGGATACTTTTCATTCTCGGGGAAGACGGGGCGAGATGAGCGTGCGGCGTCATTGGCAGGGGAAGGTTCTCATCGGAAGTGCACAGGGCCGTTTTCCGACACGGGGAACTCGTTGTTCAAGTCAATTACGTTGCGAGAGTCCTCCCGGCGCGCAATCAGAGCCGGCTTCTGTGGTTTTGATCCTTCCTTTGGTGGTCGTCTGTTCGATTCAATTTTCGGTGGCGTCGGGGGCCAAGCCAGCCGCGCAGGATCCTCTTGGCCCAAAACTTGTTTGGGACATCGTTTGTCCGGGGCGCGAGTTGGTAACGCAGGCTTTGCCAAGACGAATACCGACCCAGCGCAGGTTTCGTAGAAGAGTCAACTTGGTGGGCGCTGCGTTGACACTACGTAAACTCTACGCGACTGCGCCGAGACCCGACAGCCACCCTCACCCTGACCGTGAGGTCAAGATCTGTCAATAAACTCCGCCGGAGATGTTTTCCATTTCTTGGCACACCCAATCGGATGCTTTCGTTTACAAATCTCACGCTTGACACCGCGTCTCTCCACGTGACCTCGCATTCCCACCTCGCCACGAATTCACTTCCCCAGGAGCTCATCGACGCGACCATCGACCGCCTCCCGCACCCTAGCCTCCTCTTCTCTTCTCTCATCGCGAAGCGGTGGCGACAAAGAAGCCAGCAACGAGCCCTCGAGAAAATCAGGTTCTGTTCCAAAGCCCAAGTCAATCGTTGGTGCACCGACTTTCCCCAGGACCCGGAGGGCATCATATCCTACGTTCGTGTCGCTAGGTTCCAAGACATCTCCTCTTGGGATGACCCCGCGATCTTTGGCCATGTCCTCAAGAGCCTTTGCTCGTTGACAGACTTGAGCGTGTCCTGGACGACGATCCCTGTCGAGCTGCCGGGCCAGATCTCACGTGGGGATATTGGCAAAGGAATTACCGTCCTCCGCCTCCATTATGCATCCTGCACCCTCGCGACGACGATGTCTTTCATTCATTCGTTCCCCAACCTGAAGGTGTTATCCATTGTCGACCCTAGTGTTCAATCAGAAAGGCCACTTCAATCCCATCCCGTCACATCGCAGAGGGCACCACTGGACTCGCTCAAGTTATGGGGAAATTCGGGCGGGATTGGAAAGGCACTCGCTGAATCTGGATTCATGTTCCGCCGCCTCTCCTTGGACTTAGACCTCTTGGGCGTAGAACAGCTCGTCACGCTTTCCTGTGAGACGGTGATGGAGCTGGAACTCAATGGTGTGTAAATTTTACCGATTTTCATGGAGCGGAAACAATGTTGACAGATTTCTCAGATCGTCTCGTTCAAGAGAATCCCTGTCGTACATTATCATTACCTGCCCTTACTACTCTGAATATCAACCTTAGAAAGGGTGACCCATCGTCTCGCCTCACTAGCATCCTGCGTTCCATTTCCTCAGCCCTAGCGTTGGGTTCCATTACCCTTGGAAACGATGGGTGGTTCAACATCGGCCAGGGCCCGTGGGGTGATATGGATAGAGATGGCTGGCACGGATGGCTGAGCACACCAAGGCTCAGGGAGAGTTGTCAGCGATATTGAAACAGTGGCCCGAAGGCGAGTCGGTCTCGGAAGGATTCTTGCGTGATTTCAGGAGGGCTGGAGGTCAGGTCAAGACAGATGTTCGTGATTGGTGACGACAAAATTCTGAAATATTCCCTTTCAATGTCCTGCGAATTTCATATATTTTGTCCACTGAGCTCGATGATTGAACAAGGGGTACTCGGACAACGAACTTTTCTCGGGAGGTTACTCAATAAAACTACATTCCCTGCCGGTGATCGTCAGCGAAAATACATGGTCTGCTTGAGGAGACTAGGTTACTCAGGGACGGTCACGATCATGCGCGGCGAAGGGGCAAGTGCAATAGGGTAGCACGGGTTTGGCGGTTGTGGTTCATGACAGCTCGAAACCTGGAGAGTGTTTCTTTAGGGAGGCCATCATTGATAGAGGCCTCGCTCGATTCTTCCTTTCTCCAATAATGTACAGCTATCCAACCAACCGCATTTGATCAAGTCGGTAGATAGAGCAAACATCATTTACTTTCGCCTGATACGTTCCTCCGGCTATCTCAACCTGGCCGGACCACGATAGGACAATCTCGACGGGTCACCCACACCTTAACCGCGAGGTCAGTATTCAATATCTGCCAACGGACCTCATTGAGCTCTCCATTCCTTGGCGACGAATTGGAAGGTTTCTTTTGCAAATCCACGTCCAACGCCGTACCCGCCGCCCACCTCCACTCGCCATGAATTCACTTCCTCAGGAGCTCATCGACGCAGTCATCGACAACCTCCCACGTTCTAGCCTCTTCTCCTCATCCCTCGTCTTGAAACGGTGGCGAAGAAGGAGCCAGCGACGAGTCCTCGAGAGAATCAAGTTCATTTCCGAAGACCAAGTCGATCGCTGGTACACAGACTTTCCCCAGGACCCGAAAGGCATCGCATCCTATGTTCGTTTCGTTGGATTCCAGAATACCATCTTTCCGGGCAACCTTGCCACCTTTGGCTGTGCACTCCAGAACCTCTGTTCGTTGACGACATTGTGGGTGAACGGGATGGAGATCCCTGACGAGCTGCCCGCTCAAATCCCGCGCATGGAAGTCTGGAAGAGAATCATCATTCTCCGCCTTTGGTCCATATCCTCTACGCTCACGACGGTGGTGTCTGTGGTCCTTTCGCTCCCCAACCTGGAGGTCCTGTCCATTTCTAGAGCCACGGCCGGGTTGGGGTGGCCGCTTTCGTCCCATCCCGTCATACCACCGCACAGGGCACCATTAGACTTGCTAGAGTTGCGGGGAGATGATGGCGGAATCGGAAGGGCACTCACTAGATCTGGATTAATGTCCCGCCACCTCTCCTTGGACGTAGACCACCCGGACATGGATCAGCTAATCATGCCTTCCTCTGAGACACTGGTAAAACTTACACTCTATGGTATGTGAATTTTACCGATTTTCAAGGAGCGGAAACGATGTTGATGGATTTCCCAGATCTTTTCGCTCTAGAGATTCCCCACCATACAGTATCGTTGCCTGCCCTTACTACCCTGGATCTCAACATCCGGGCAGGTATCCCATCGCCTCACCTTATTACCATCCTGTCGTCCATTTCCTCAGCCCCAGCGTTAGACTCCATCACTTTGGAACGTGAATGTTTCTGCGTCGACCTTTCCTACCAGGACTCATGGGTTGATCTAGATAGGTGGCTGACGCGGATGGCCGAGCACACCAGGGTTCAGGGAGGGTTGTCGGTGATACTGAGAGGGTGGCCGAAAGGCGGGCCGAGCACACCAGGGTTCAGGGAGGGTTGTCGGTGATACTGAGAGGGTGGCCGAAAGGCGGGCCGGTCTGTGAAGGAATCTTGCCTGATTTCAGGAGGGCTGGAGGCCAAATCAAGACATATGTTCGCAATTGAATGACGACAATTAAAAACTTAGAAACCCACCCTCTTTCGAGGTCTTGCGAGTTTTGTACACTTTTTCCACTGAGCTTGAGATCTACGCCCGTCACATAGCCTGTTCTTTTTCGCCTTCGGCGCAGCTCTGGCCGTGTTTCCCTAGTCCCTATTTAGTTTCTAAACCCTTATTGAATGTCATCCAATGTGTCAACAGACCCTGTTGAGCTTCACTTCTTGGCAACGAATCGGAATGTTTCTTTTGTAAAACCCGCGCCTTTGTCCACATGATGCCACACCCGCCCCATGAATTCACTTCCCCAGGAGCTCATCGACGCGACCATCGACCGCCTCCCGCGCCCTAGCCTCCTCTCCTCTTCTCTCGTTGCGAAGCGGTGGCGACAAAGAAGCCAACAACGAGCTCTCGAGAGAATCAAATTCCTTTCAAAAGCCCAAGTCAATCGTTGGTGCACCGACTTTCCCCAGGACCCGGAGGGCATCATATCCTACGTTCGTGTCGCTAGGTTCCAGGAAATCTTCTCTTGGGATGACCCCGCGCTCTTCGGCCATGTCCTCAAGAGCCTTTGCTCGTTGACAGGGCTGTGCGTGTCCTGGACGAAGATCCCTATCGAGCTGCCGGGCCAGATCTCACGCGGGGAGATTGGCAAGGGAATTACCGTCCTCCACCTCCATTATGCATTCTGCACTCTCGCGACGACGATGTCTATCATTCTTTCGTTCCCTAACCTGGAGGTGCTGTACATTCCCGACTCTGAGGATGGATCAGAAGGGCCACTTCAATCCTATCCCGCCGCATCGCAGAGGGCACTACTGGACTCGCTCAAGTTATGGGGAAATTCGGGCGGGATTGGAAAGGCACTCGCTGAATCTGGATTCATGTTCCGCCGCCTCTCCTTGGACGTAGGCCTCTTGGGCGTAGAACAGCTCGTCACGCTTTCCTGTGAGACGGTGATGGAGCTGGAACTCAATGGTGTGTAAATTTTACCGATTTTCATGGAGCGGAAACGATGTTGACGGATTTTCCAGATCGTTTCGTTCAAGAGAATCCCTGTCGTACACTATCATTACCTGCCCTTACTACTCTGGATCTCAACCTCCAAAACGGTGACCCGTCGCCTCACCTGATCAACATCCTGTCGTCCATTTCCTCAGCCCCAGCGTTAGGCTCCGTCACTTTTAGACACGATAAATGGTCCAACATCAACCAGCCCTTCCAGGGCCCATGGATTGATGTGGACAGATGGCTGACGCGGGTGGCTCAGCGAGCCAGGGTTCGGGGAGGGTTGTATGTGATGCTGCAATGGTTGCCGAAAGGCATGCCGGTCTGGGGGGGATTCTTGCCTGATTTCAGGAGGGCTGGAGGCCAAGTCAAGACAGATGTTTGAGTTGGTGACGACAAATTTTGAAATCTTTCCTTTCAACGTCTTGCGACTTTCGTACTTTTTGTTCTCTGAGCATAGCGTTTGAATACATAAGTGGTACCAGGACAACGAAATTTGTTCCGAGCTCAGAGTTCCTCCATGCAAACGGGCCCCCCCGGCACACTCGAGTTCAGGTCAACATCATCGAAACCTTGACCAGATATGAGGTGGGAGGTCATTCGACGTTGAACGTTGAGATCGAGACCTCGCTCTCGATTCTTCCTTCCTCTAAAAAGTCGGCAGACAGAGCACCACTGGCGTAGTAGAATACACCCTTACTTTTGCCTGACC
>Ga0307517_10002941_pt1 | contig 26950 bp, 34 predicted proteins | sample 23_EM_MG_FD_194515 | JGI IMG/M metagenome (GOLD analysis project Ga0307517, IMG submission 194515) | Populus trichocarpa ectomycorrhiza microbial communities from riparian zone in the Pacific Northwest, United States - 23_EM | ecosystem: Host-associated > Plants > Roots > Unclassified | place... | reverse complement strand
CCGTTCCCATTGAAGGAGGGTCCCGCCCAATCACCACAAAGCGTCAAGTTGATTACGATGTTGTTGTCCGCGAACTTTCCTTCAATATCGCACTGCGAGTTGGGGAATAGCGCAGTCGGGGTGCCCTACAAAGTGAAAGGTGGGTGAAAATCTAACTCTGAGAAACGACCTTTTTCTGGAGACTAACTCACCCAAGTGTCGGTGTTGATCTGGCCGTGGCCATTTTGGACCTCAACAGGTGGATTGCCATTCCTAGGCCAAAACCATGTCTTGATGAACGATTCCGTGCGTTCAATGGCGAACCAACCGCCTCGATTGTCGTTGAAGGAAGGACCGTACGAGTTCCCACGGGGATCCGAAGCACCGCACCCTCCAGGGTTCGCGAGAGTGTCGCATTGCGTCCCCCGGTCTCTACCCGTCTGATCGCGATTGGCGGGGAGGGTGCATCCGGGAGATGTGTGGACAATCATAGCGTTCGTACCTGCGTCGTTCACACCCTCGAGGATGTCGATTTCACCCCCGTTAGGCCAGTTGTTTAGATCAGCCTCCCAGATCGCGGGCCATGTACCACAGCCCTGTGGCATGTGCCAAACGTCGAAGCTGTGGATGATGAGACACGGAGTCAGCGGTTGATCCATTGGGGCTCAGATGCCAAACATACATGGCGACGTGGTGTCGGAAGCTTTGCAAAGAAACTAACCGAACGGATTTCCTTCCGGGTTCGGCAGGAGTGACCTTGTTGCTGGAGTCGGCACGGAGGAGGAAGGTATTGCCAGCGCCATAAGTCAGGTTATTGGCTATGGCCGTGCCCTCATCAACGTAGTTACTGTGCAAATAAAAAAAACATGAGGTCAACAATCAACTTCTCCGTCACGTCACCAAAAGTACCGGTGGGACACTCCGAACTCACACTCGACCGTGGGAGGGATCTGGTATGTTCTCGAATCGGAAGTGGTCGTAGAACTGACTTCCGACGATATCGTGGGTCCTGCTCCAGGAGCGAGCGTAACCCCCGGTGGCCAAAGCTAAAAAAGCCAAGGTAGCGAGAGTAAAATGCATTCTATATGGTGCTCGGGGTATCGAGGTAGAGAAGGAGGGTGAGAGCCAAAGAGTGTTTTAGGGTATCTCCTGTAGTCAACAGAGGAGAGGTTCCAAGGGGGGTGGGACGAGAGGCGACGGTGGGGTGAGACTGTGAAGATGGGAGGTCGGCGAGGAAGGGGAGTTCATCGTTGGGGGTTTTTTGTTAAATACCCGTTTGTTCCGCACTCACCCATCGCCAATGGTGGTCGCACGTCCTTGATAGATATACCCACACTACACCAGTGAAAAACACCAGGATTATCGGGGGAACTGGGCGCGGAGCAAGTAGCGAGTCGCCTGATGGCACGAAACCAATTCTAAATGGGGAGTTCCAGGTGACAAAAAGACATCCCAGTTTGGGACCGAAGAGTACGAATGCACACAGTCTTTATCGCGTACCGCGAGTGGGAAGGGGTTGATCCAAACATCCGGCGGTGCATTGGGAAGAGGTTCTCGGGTATCCGTCCAGAAAACAAGAGGTTTTCAAAGGTTGAGATATTGAAGCTGAGCAGGTGGGAGCATAAAGCCCCACGACCGCAGAGCACGAACAGGGAAGGCTGGTGCAACAAGGTCACAGGAATGGCGAGAATTAGAACCACCGTTTTCTTCCGGGTGAGGTGAATGAGCACTCAGTGAGAAACCGGCATCACACGCCGCTTCATTAAAGGAGCCGGCGTCCAGACCGCGACACCACCTCGCAAGTCTTTGGGAAAGATACAACAACACGGCCGCACTGGCAAGATCCGACCTGCCGGGTGCGAAGAATGGGAGCAATATTCAGCCAAGCAAGAAGCCCCCGTCTGAATGGGAGCGAGATATCTCCGTATCAGAGTGGAAGGTAGTGTGACCCACGCTGCCACGAACGACATCACGATCTTTCTTTCAGGTGAGCGTGTCAGGCGGCTGCCGATACGGAGAAAAGGCGCATGTGAGACCATGCTGTGGTTTTCGTGCAGACTAACCGGCCGGGCGATGAGGCTGTGGAGACCGGCAACCTGCTGCCAAAACATGATTGCCCGGAATTCCCATACGTCAGCACTAGTCTCTCGCACACCACACGCATTTCGGAAACGCATACCGCGAGGAGTCAGAGTATAGTTTTATGCTGTAACAGCACACCGGGGGGGGGGGTTGCATTGAGCAGCAGAAACCCAAGTTTTGTTCGTAATCCCCATGGACTTGTATGGTGCGATTGAACAATTCCACTCGTCATCAGACGCGGGGACGGATGTACTGTAACTCGGCTGTACTCCTTTCGGGGATAAGGAATTTGCGTCCGCGAAAAAAAGGGGGCAGGAAAACCGTTGGACTGTAAAACGAAATAGGTCCAAGAAAAGCGCGAAAAGTAAAAAGTGATCGCGAAGTCCGCTGATGTGTGATGAAACATGACCTGTTGAACGTCCCCCCCCTCCCGCAAACCCCCGAGTGACCCCCTCTGAGGAAGTTTTCACTCTAGAAAATTTCCCTGTTAGCGATATCCTCACCGGGGAATCGGCTTGAAATCATCACGCCTGATCGAAGCCAGCTGGTTTTATACAGTGGATTGTTGGCGGGTTGGGTGATTGGCCACCGACCTCCTGACGAGACCGCGAACACCATGAATCGCCTCCTTGAATGCATCACATTGTCGCTGTATTCGGTTCTCTTCTTGTTTGTACCAGACCTTCACACTCTCCCGGTGGGCGAGAACGTGAGACAGCGGTGTAACCCGCGGGTGGTGGCATCGTGGGATCGAGGTCCTCGCGTCGGTCACGTGCCAGCTCATCCCTCCTCACCTCCCTTCCCGAATGTCCGCGCCAATCTCTTTATCAAAATCCGAAAAATCATACATCCAAACCGCACTCCGCGAACTCTCTCCCATCCGAGCCGACGGTCGCTCTCTACTCGACTACCGCTCAATTGCGCTCGAAACCGGGGTAGCTTCTCTTGCGAATGGGAGCGCGAGAGTGAATATCGGCAAGACCGCTGGCGAGGAAAGTGGGAGTGGGACGGAAGTTATCGCCGCTGTGAAGTTGGAGGTTGAGAACGTGTTGGAGGGAGAGGGTGTGGATGGCGGGAGGATCGCGTGTACGGTTTCTTGGTTCGTCCCACTAATTCTATCTTTTTGCTTTCGTTTACGAGAGATTGCAAAGCCAGTTCGCCAGCAGCGTATCCTCATCTCTCTTCACCCGCGTTGGATGATTTATCTTACGACATGACGATCATCCTCAACCAATGCCTCTCCCACCCTTCACTCCACCCAAAGAACCTCGGTATTATTCCCCGACGAAAGTCTTGGTTACTCAACCTAGACGTGATGGTCCTATCGGACTCGGGGAACGTTTATGACGCGTTATTCCTCGCCGCCAGATCGGCGCTGTGGGACACCAAAGTCCCAAAGACCAGAAACGTCCAGTATCAACCGAAATCCAATATACTCGGTGATCAAGACGTCGAAATGGGAGCAGATGGGTCCGGCAGTGCCTTCAACACGAGGGATGTGGCGAAAGCTGCGGACTTTGAGCTCGCGGATTACTGGGACGAAGGAGAACCACTAGATATCAACCAAGAGTGGCCTGTATGCGTGACCCTGAGTCTTGTACGCACCACGATTTCCATCGGATGACATAGCCAATGCTCACCATGTAACAGGTATCAGCGAAATCACCGCCGACATACTTCCTAGACGCAACGCCCCAAGAGGAGGCATCGATCCCACTTCGGTTGCTCTTGCTCTTTTCATTTTCTCCATCGGGAACGAGACTGCAGTCGATGAGATTGATGGGGGATGGAGAGACCCAGCTCGAATCGATGACGCAGTTACTTGAGGTGAGCTAATCTGACATGAGGGGTTGCACTCGTCTTGTCCGGACCCCCGTTCTTATACGGCTACTCCAGGCCGGCGAAAATCACGCAAGGAAGCTATTTCAAGCCTTGGAAGGCAGGCTTCGGGAAGAGGATCTCCGTAGGAACCAAAAAGCGCAGGCAAAGTTTGATCTTCGGTACTAGACGCTGCGCTTTCGTTGAAAATGAAAAACGCATACAAATCGTGTGGCATCCTCGAGAGGCATCTTCGAGGTCGAGATGGGCGGATTTAATTCCACACGAAAATGTACACATGAAGTTGTCTGGTCTTTCACACAGTCCTCCTGTCGGTCATAACCCGGACGATACATCCGGTTCCGGCGATCTCAGTAAGCTGGAACCACGTATTCCGTCCGTAAGCAAACATCTCAAGAGGGATGCAACGTAAGCTCGAATGTGCCACGCACCTTCTCATGCCAACCCAGCAGCACGCTTCCGCTCACGTCACCCCAACCAGGCATGGCCATACCCTTGTATAAGTACTTCATGAGCGTATCTTGAGCGTCTGGCGATAGCGATCTGAGCACGTTGGAAACTTCAGCCGATTTCGTGCTATTCAGAATGGAAACGAGGGTTTGTAGGTTCAGGTTCTGCGTAGATCAGCCAGATATATTTGGTGAGCGAGATGGACCGGGTGATAACAGGATAAGATTAGAGCTGGGATGGGGTGGGATGAATGAGGAAATATACCTTGGCATCGTCGACTCCCGGACCGTACGGCGGATCCTCTAACACGAGTGTTAAAGCACCGACGGTGTCCCCCCTAAAACACCACCCAGGTATACGTCAGCTCACCAAGCGAAGGGACAAGAGAATTGGGCGGGGTACTTGGAGAGTGCTGATCTGACCGCAGTCGCCTTCTGCTTCGCATCGTTCAGAACTCGAGCAGGATCTCTGGGATCGGCGTCGTAAAGCTCGGTTTCGACTAGCACGTCCTCATCGTAGGCGTCGATATCGATTTTGCGGAAGCTAATGACGGACATTTTGTCGAGAAATCAAGCTCAAGGGGGAGATGTGGAAACGGACAAGTCCGATGACGGCAACTTCCACGATCCACCTCTCTCAACGACGACGACCAGTGTCCGAACAAAATTGTTTTGTGGGCCGTGGTCCGGATCCAAGGGGAAATGGCTAGGATAAATCCGGGCTACTTATTCTCGTCTGCTCTGGGGTTGCATTGTGGGGGTGGGCGGGGATAACGGGCCATGGTCCTTCTGGGATGAATCAGCGGATATTTCTCACAACGAACCGCGGTTCTCCTTCGCTCGCCTATCGCCCACTCATCCCTCTCTGGATGCTGGCAAACGCGCCTAGGCAACGAGTACGGAACTGACCTGCAAATCTCAGGCAGTGCGGAGTTGGGGGCGCGTTTACAACGTGTTCTCCTAGTTCGGTACTTCGGGTTGGTGCTCACTGCCGACTGCGGAAGGCCCACCCAAGAAACCGGACCAATCCCAGCGCCACTTTAATTTCCGTTTGGTTTCTCTCATCCCCCCGATTTGGGTATCAATGCCTGGAATCAGCTGAGAAAGAATGAAACCTGCTTGCCTCACGTTTTAGGTACGTTTTACGGTATGGCGGATGCGACCCCAAATCTATTGACCTACATACGAGCACGAGGGTCCATTGTCCGCAAGGTATTTAAGCGGCGTGTCTCCCAGCCCAATGGGCGATTTTTCCCCAGCTTTCCCCCTCCCCATTTCACTTATCCCCTCAGCACCGTTTGAGACGTTGCTCCCTTACGACTTACCACCTCCCCACCTTACGAGTTTCGCGACCCCCCTCCTCTACTTATCCCCAACACAACACAACAAGCCATGTCCGTTATCAGAGACGCCATCATGGGAAAGCCTTTCGACTTCGAAGCCGCCATGGCTGAGTGGAAGAACCCCAATCCCCCCGTTTTCAAAGGTGTCGGAAAGAAAGACCCCATCGTTGACGCTTGGTTGGACGATGTCAAAGCCGGATGCGTCGAGCGCAAAATTCCGAAAGACTTTTGGCACCTCGTCGGGCAACGCGGTCTGGGTTCCAAGGCCAAGGCGAGGTTCAACGAAGTCGATCAGGTGATGATGAAGATGCACGATGGGAAGTACAAGTGGAACTGGAAGAAGTTCAAGGTCGCGATGAAGAATATGGGTTGTGAGTGGAGTCCATATTTTTTCGCCTCGTGTTTCTGCCTTTCATCCTGGCTGACCGGGTGGCTTTTTTTTTTACTATCGTAGGGGACATGGATCCAAAGAAAGTCGAGGCTTACAAAGTCGCTGCCAAGCCTTCTGGCACGTGGTGGATTATCGGCAGGGAGAAGTCTGATGGTGAACCCACCCCCACTCCCTCCCCCAATCCCAAACGCATCGAACCCAAGCGTCGTCAAACCACCGATCCGAAACCCCTCCCCCCCACACCGACTCGTCGTGCCACCGTGTCTGCCGTTCCCACCACCCCCAAGCGTCGCGGATCCGTGATGTCTGTGACTTCCGCTTCAACGACACCCTCCCAACTTGACACCATCGATCAAACACCTGGCGGTAGTGAGTTTTGCCTTCTTCATTTCATCCACGTGTGTGACGTCAGACGTGCTGATCCCTCTTATCTCTCTTTTCCTCAGCTGTCACTACCGTCCAGAACGTGCCAACCTGGCTCCTGAATGCCGCTAACGCTCTGGACTTCTTGACCACCGAGCATCCAAAGGTCATGACCACCCTCGGCGCCGTTTTGGTCACCGTCGGATCGATCCCTGCGATCCCTGCCCTCGCAGGTGGTGCAGGCGGAGTGATCCTCGCTTCTCACGCTGTTCAAGCTGCCGGCGCTATCGCCGTCGGTCTGGGTAACTTATTGAAGTCCACCCAGGATAGTGCTACACGGAGACAACAGACGATCGATGGTGGTGCTACCATCGAGAAATAAGGGCCACCCTCCAGAGATATCGAGTGATCAGCGAGAAGGACGATAGAGCGCTCCTGTCCCACTGTACCAAGCTGGGATTGGTAACAGTAGTGCTCTCGCCCACAGGCTTGTGTACAATTGGACGCGTGCTTATGTTCAGTTCCCCCCTCCCCTCCTCCCTCTCCCTCCCACGGTCCACCATCAGGGGGCCAGCAGCCCCGTGGACAAGAAGCGAAAACCGTTGGTCGTGGTTCATGCGTGCTTTTAATTTCATATTTATCCACTTTCACTTTATTCTCCACAACCAAACCTACCCAAATACCCGGTTCCCCCCCCTCCCCTCGCCCTCGCGAATAGTCCTCCTTTCATTTCGTACCTTTCAATTGTAGCCTAGGACTTGAATATCGCACGTTGGTGTGTGGTTGAGTGGACGGTCTTTCTTTGTATGATTAGTGTCGATCTCTACAAACATCTGCATTATCAACGGAATACTATCATACGCAATCTCATTCGTTTTCCTCGCTGCATCGGCTCTTCAGCTCATACTTGTACTTTTTGGGAGGGATCTATACCCGGTCCGAAATTGAAAGATCAAAGGAGCCACCGCATCGCGTTCTCGGTTCCCCCTCCTTCTCGTAAGGCCGAAACGTCTTGTTGGACGTCGTTGATGCGGACCCCTCCATCGATGAGTTCATCGGTCAGAGGGATCTTGAGTTTTTGGCACGCTTGGGTGAAGTAGGGAGGCAGTGGAGCTGTCACGCCAACTCTGAAGCGTTTGTGGGACCCCTCCTGGCGGTAGCTCTGGAATCAACGCGTAATGAGCATATGGGCAGTGTGAATGATGACGAAGAGCGGGTTCGGGGAGGCCTCGACCGATGGGAAATTGGAAGGGGATAGTGCAAGAATGAAGGTTTTATGGCGGTGGGGTGAAAAAGGGGGGACGATGAACTTACATGGAAGGAGATATGGGACGAGTGAAGGTATAGACCTCGTTGAACCCCGATACCTGGCAGGTAGGAAAGGTGGTGGTCACTTGAATACAGCGGATCGCCAAGAACAGGTGCTGTAACAACACACTACACTAAGCATTCATGCGTCGCGTGTAATTCTGCAGGAGGAAGAAACGAGGTCTCTCACCATTGAGCACCTTCGATAAGTGAATTCGAAGCTGGTGTTTTGATCCGGTTTCAAGCTCGAGGCTTACCAACGAGACCGGTGCTCTTGTCTGCGTGGGGCCAAAAAGGCGAGAAGGGTATGTCAGCGTAAACCCAACTAATGCGTGGGTTTGACAAAGGTGGGTGAGCGAACCGATGACCCAAGTAACTTCCAATGTGTAATCGCCTCCGTAGTTTTCCCAACAATCGTAATATCCCCAACTCTCCCACTCCCGCTCGTATCCCTACCCTCACCCACATCAGCCTTCACAGACGCGAGCCTATTATACCTCCCATCCAAATCATACGCCAACACGTTCCGTATGCTCCCTGAAGGGTTTAGAAACGCTTCTTTCCCCACTTGGACGAGAGCGAGGTAACTTTTCTTGATTTCGTGTTCTTTGAATTGGACTTGAAACTGACGAGCTTGGAGACGGCTTCGGGCAAGGAGGAGCGCGCCAGTCGTGTCCTTGTATGATGTGATGGTGGTTAGTGGGGCCGTTTCGTTGGCCGCCGGGGCAACATGGGCACGCACGAATTTGAGTGTATGCGTACCTTGTCGAGGCGGTGGACCGGCCACGGTTCTTCGGGAAGTTGAAACCGCTGTTTCACTTCTACCCTCACAACCAAATCTCAGCACTCGACCCAACAATAAATCGGGAAGCCAAGAGAGGCGGGCCAAACCTGAAATCAGCTTGTTGAAACTATTCCCGTAGCGGAACTTGGGTGTTTGTCAGCCCATGACTATATCCAAGAGGGACAGAGTCCTGGACAAACCTTATCATCGCGAAGTTGGCACACCACTCCGGGGGGTTTGTTGACGACAATAACCGCTCGGTCGATGTAGATTGGACATGAACGGAACGGGATTGACCAACTCATGGTAACATACAATGTCGGACCGAATCCGGCCAGGTCGTCCGCGCATTTACCCACGTTTACAACATAAATATCCGCAATTTCAATTCGAGTGAGCATTCAGATTTTGGATTGACACAGTAACCACGATAACGTTACAAAGTATAGATCAAAAGAAGGGTGAGAAGTCCACACCCGAGGGTTGACGGTCCTGGCGGTTTCACAATCCCAGTTGTGAATCTGTCACGAAGTGTCCTCCAGCCTCACACCGGTATCCACCTGCTTGTTTGATCCAACGGAATCCTACCGGACAAACCCCCATATGCCGCAATTTTGCCTGCGCCATCGCTTCCCTCTGTCTCTCGAGTCTCTGCGCCTCCTCTCGTGCTTTCAACTCGGCCAATTTCCTCGCACGTTCAGCTCTCGCCGCAGCTTCCCTCAACCTCTCCTCCTCCAACTTCTTCATAATCTCCTCCTGCCTCTTCCTATCCACCAAGCGTGCTTCCTCCAACGCCTTTAAAATTTCCCTCTGAGCTTTCTCCTGAGCCTCCTGAGCCTCACGCAACTCCTTCCGAGCTTGCTCGATCGCTTCCTCGCGTCGCTTCTGTTCCTCAATCGCTGCGGCCTTATCGGCTTGGAGCTGCCTCCATACCGCGTCCGTTACACCAGGATCTCGTCCAACGGCATCTTCCTCCTCCTGAACTTCTTGAATAGGTTCCGGCGGAGCCTGTTCTGGTGGAGCAGTCTTGGTGGTTTGTTTGGTTGCAGAAGTGGTCTTGATAGAAGGAGGCGCTGCCGTCGGAGGGGGTTGAATTGGAGGAAGGGGAGGTAAATGCATGTGTGACGAAGGGTTCTGAGGTAGGTTGCATCGTTCACGAAGGTCCTTCAGTGTGGCCCTCATGCAAGCGAGAGCATCCGGAGCGGACAAGGTAATCGATGGTCCTGATCCTTGTTGGGGCGAAGAAAGCGAATTCTCAATCGCAATCCGAATCATCTTCTTGGAGATGGTAATGACATCGCGCGCATTACCCCACGAAGGGAGATCCGAAAGCTGGTCGAACAGGATAATAAATTCCGTGTAAAGCTGAGAGGGGTCCTCGAGACCATCGATCGTGATGCTCTCCTTTGCTAACACCTTCTCGAGGACCTTGATACACATCGCGGAGGACATGTTCTCGAAAACGATCTCGTCAGGGAAGCGACTGGAAAGACCAGGGTTGACGGAGAGAAGTTGGTTGATCTCTTGATCGTACCCGGCGAGGATGACGACCAACTTCGCCTTGAACCGCTCTTGAGTGAGGATCCCAACCAATTCGTCCATGGCCTCTTTGGCGAAATGACCTTCGCTCAATCGGTACGCCTCGTCCACGAAGAGAACCTTCCCGAGTGCCTTCTCGAAAACCCCCTTTGTCTTGGGACCGGTCTGACCAACGTACTGGCCAACGAGATCAGAAGCGGAACATTCGACAACTTCGGTGGACGAAAGGAAGCCCATGTCATAGTAGACTTGACCCATCTTCCTTGCCGTAGTCGTCTTTCCGGTACCTGTACTGAACATCAGAACCCCGTTTTGCGTGGGGCCGAATCGGAGAACACACCTGGTGGTCCTTTGAACACGAAGTTAGTGGGAATAAGATCCCGCGGATCGCGACCTTGCTGCTTTGATGCGTGCGCAATACGCTGATACCCTTCGAGCTTCTCGACGATCTTCTCACACCCAACGACATCCTTGAACAACTCTTTTAGGTTCGACGTGGCGTTCGCGCTGCGCTCGTAATCAGGATCAAAGTCCTGCGGTTCGAACAAAATATCGGCGGATCGGGAGCTATGAGGAAGATGCGACATCCTCTTCTGGTAGTTGTTCTTCGCGACACTGAGGAGGTTTTCCAATTCACCGGCGTTGCCAAAGTTGGGCCGATTCCGTAAACGCGAGAGGACTTCGATGGCGATGTCCTTGGCAGCATCCGTGGCAGAGAGATCCTGGACTTTGAGTTTGTAGTTCATAATCTCTCGTAGTTCGTCATCACCGAAATTCTCGAATCGGAAAGCATTCTCGATCGCGAATCGGCGAGCCAATCCTGGGTTCACGTTCTATTGCCACGTCAGTGTGAATCTCGGGGTTTTTTCAAGCTCACTTACGTGGAACATTTCCACCATCTGATCCTCGTACCCAAGAAGCAAGACACATCTGTCTTCACCTGGGACACTCTGAATCTCGGCGACGATCGTGTCGATGACCGCGGTTTTGTACGGATCGTGCGCGCCACTGGCACCACCACCACCGCCATACAAACCGTATGCCTGAGAGAGCGGGTTAGCCGTGTTTGAGGAGGGCGAACACACAACACTTACCTCATCGATGACCAGGACCTTTCCCACAGCTGCGTCTAGGATAGCCTTGGTGTTCCTCTCGGATTCACCGAGCGCACTTCCCACGAAATCCGCTGGGTTCTTCACAACAACTGGAATCACAACGTCAGAAACCAAACTCCGATTTTGGGGAGGGGAGGGGGCCCCTTACCTTCTCCGTTGCTAACAAGAGCAAGATCCGCCAAGATCTGGCCGTAAAGCTTCGCGACAGTAGTCTTTCCGGTACCAGGATTCCCCAAGAACACACAATTCAACGAAACTTCCGCAGGCTTCTTCTCCGCGAGCTCTCTCTGATAGTTGGTCGTGATGAAGTCCATCAGATTCTTGACCGACTGCTTCACGGACTCCAGACCGGTGAGTTCCTGAAGTTTCTTCCACGCATGACACTCGGGAAGCGCTGTCGACGGGTCGGGTCCGATGAGATCCTCTTTCGCGAGAAGGAAATCGTCCGGTTTGAGACCTTTTCTCCTTTCCTTCGAGAGTCTGGCGGCTTGACGTTCCGTGATCTTGGCAAAGAGAAGTTGTAAGTCACGAGCGTTGCCGAACCCTTCTCTACCTCGACCACGTCCGAGCCTCCTGGTAGCGATTCGACAGTACAAGCCCCCGGTACCGTCCTCGACTTTCATACGCTTGTCCCACTTCTTCTCGATCTGCTGTTCAAGCATGAGAAGGAATTCATCGTCTTCGTAGTCCGTGAAGTTGAGTCTATAGGGAACGCGACTTGGGAGTCCAGGATTGTGCTCGAAGAACCTCTCCATCTGTCTGCTGTACCCAGCGAGGATGAACACCAACTTTCCGATGTTGTTCTCCATCTCCGCCAACAGGTAGTCCAATACTTGGCCACCGCCGAAGTTTTGTTGAGAGGTGAGTTGATAAGCCTCGTCGATGAAGATGCAGCCTCCGCCAGCCTTGAGAGTGTCCTCGACCATCTTCTTAGCACCAGGGACTCCTTCGTTTCCGAGTTTGGCCCCGGTGGTTTCCACGAACTGATCACCAGGAAGGACATCCACGGAAGCCAGGAATTTGGCATAGTGCCTCGCCACGGTGGTCTTTCCTGTAAGGTATGGTTAGTGGGCGTCTTGTGTTGAGTGTGCAAGCGAATGATACCTGTTCCCGGGTTCCCAAGAAGCACAACATTGAACCGTTCTTTGGCGAGAGAAGTACCCTGGCGTACATTGACGTCGACCTTGTCCATTATCTTGAGCACCTGCTGCTTAACCGGCTCCAAACCAATCATCTCCATGATCGCGTCGATGTGGGGATTCACGACGCCGTCGGTATCCTTTCGACGCTGCCAGTCGGACTGAGCCTCGGATTCCCTCTTCTTCTTTTCGGTGTTCTCCGGGGGTGATTTCTTGGACGATGTGCCTGTAAGAGTGTTCACTGCAGATTTGACGGTGTCGACAACAGCCGCAGCAATGGAACTGGAAGATGCGGCAGCTTGTTCAGCAGTCCTCTTCGCCTCATCATCCTTCCTCTTCTTCTCCGCCTTAGCCTTCTGCCGCAACCTCTCTTCCACATCCTTCACGTCCTGCTCCTGCTGCTTCAACGCCGCCTCTCTTTCTTTCGCAAGTTGCAAATCCTTTTGAGCCTGAATTTGAGCGTCCAGCTTCTCCCGAATCTTCGCCATCTTCTCGTCGTGCGTTTGTTGTTCCGCATCCCGCTTCTTCTGTAACTCAAAGTCCTTCTGCACCTTCTCTGCGGCGCGTTTGGCCTCCCGTTCGCATAGGCGGCAAGTGAGGGGTTGCTTCTCGTGGCATTTCCAGGTTTGGGCGTGATTATTGACGGGACAGTTCGACGTCATGACTTGCTCGCAAAGCATCTTTGAATGATCGCTGAGCTGGTGGCACTTCGATTGACAAGAATGGATCCCGCAGTTCAACTTCGTTCCACTGAGTGAAATCCAATCAGGACCGGTTGTCCGTGAAGTGCACGCAGGAAAAACCTACCAAGGCTCTTGGCATCCACCATCCGGACAATCCGCATCAAACTGCTTAGAATCCTTCACCACAGCAATGCGATCCGGGTGCCGGAAACACCTAACAGGCAATCCTTCGTAGATGTGCCCGCTCGTCCGAAGCATCTTGAACAACCTGGTCCATAACTCCCCGCCTTTCCGGGATTTGATGAAGGTGTCCGCGTTCCCGATCATGATCATGGCGTTTCGGGCTCGAGAGAGCAAGACGTTGAGACGTTCCGGAGAATACATGAACCCGATCTCGTGGTCCGGGTTGCTGCGGGTGAGCGTTGCGATCACGATGTCGCTCTCTTCTCCTTGGTAGTTATCTGAGAAGGAGAGATAAAAGGCGTCACTGCCGTCCTTCGATGCACGAGAACAACGGAAGAGTGACATACCGATAGTCGCCAACCTCAACGGATTCTTTGCGATCTTCGCGGCTGCGGCAGGCATCAATCCGGCCTTGACAAGATCAAACGAGTCTAAGTCATTGAGAACAGGATCATTCTCAGCCTTCAATACGTCCTGGAGGTTATAAAGTTGTCCCAGATACGGCGTCAAGACGACCAATTTCTCCGACCCATATCCGTTCTGCGCCAAATACCGTACAATCCTCAGGACCATCTCTGCCTCGTGGGTGTTCCGCTTAGACGTCTTCGAGCCGGGGTCCTTTTGATCTGCGAGGCGAGTGTCTTCATCTTCCGGGCGGTCATGGTTGATGAATATGATGTTGTCGCGAAGACCGCGAATGTCTGGACGAGATTTTGTGGAAGGAGCGTCGACGAGGTCCGGGTATGTCAACCCACGAACGAGGGCTGAAATTTCCGGCCGCATACGGTGTTGTGCCTCGAGAGTTTCGTGAGGGAATCCCTTCAGGACCAACCGCTCGAAAAGTGAAACATTGAGATTATAACCGCTGCCCCTCTCGAACGTAAGAGCGTAGTTGTTAACCTTTGGACGAAGCTGCCTGTGTTAAGAATTAGTTATGCTCATACCAGGGAAACGGAAAAGAAAGGCTGACTTGTGATCACCAATCAAAATTAACTGGTCCGTTTTCGGACCCAGCGCAGTCAAAACATGACTCTCCAAAATCTCTCCAGCCTCTTCCACAAGAACAATGGTCGGAGAAGCAGCTCGGATCCGTTCGCCATGTTTGGCAGCTCCAGTTGTTGTGCAAGCAATGATCCTCTTCTCGTTCAGAACCGCCTCGGTCCTCCTCCCATACATCCTGTCAATTGATGCCAAACAGCTGTTATACGCCTCTCCGTTATCGTGCATGTGAGCGACCTGTTCCTTGAAGAGAGCGTCATACCACGTCTTCAGCTTCTCCCGGCGTTCTTTGTACGACATCGACCAGATCTTGAACGCGTTCACGACGTTTTCGTGGTAGCTGAGGAATCCAGCGTTGCGACCCTTAGTCCACTGTTCTAGAAGGTAGAAATCGTGAACAGGCTTTCCGTTCTTCCCAATCAGCTTGCGGCCATCATGAGCCTTCGGGATTTGAAACGCCACAAAATATTCAGAATCCTCGAACTCAAGGTACTCCAGCAACTGAGGGTTTTGGATATAAGCCGACTTGTATGCGTTGAAGGTTTTCTGGAGTTGAGTGCAGCTTTGTTCCCGGAGCTTCTTGATCTCGTCGATGGCCTTGAACTCCATTTGGGTCATCCTGTAATTCGTCCTCTGTTTCTCGAGTTGAAGGGGTTCAGTGGCCACGGTAGCTTTCCCGCCCAAACGAACGATGCTCGATGAGGGAATGCCGATCTTCATGAGATCCTCAAGGAACTGATCGAGCGCGTGATTCGTGTAGCAACAGACGAGGATCTTGCTGTTTGTCCGATCATGGAGGACCTTGGCCAAGAGGGCTCCAATGAAGGATTTGCCGGTTCCTGTTCATCCAAGCACTCAGAAACACTGAAGATTGAAGCTCGAACGGATAAACCCACCAGGTGGACCTTGAATCAATGAAACTTTTTGAGTAAGCCCTGTGATAAGGGAAGTCGCTTGTTTCTGATCAAGCTTTACGGATGAGGAAGTCTGAAGGTGTGACTGGAGTTCGCAACCAGGGTCCAACTCGAGGGCGGAAACGATGTCGGGTTCATCGAAAGAAGGAGGTCGAGTGGGACTGTCCTTATTCCAAAAAACTAGCTCCTCCGCAAGCGGCACGTCCTTGATGTCTTGTATCGCCTTGAGGACAGGCTCATAGGCGAAGAGCGCGGTGTCGATCTGGACCATCTTCACATTGCTCGCGGTCTTGAGCCGGGTTAGAACATTGACTGTGCTAGCTTCCCCTTCCAACTGGACCACGAAAACAGGGGGTTTACTGGAGAGGAGGTCTTCGTCTCGATAGATGGAAGCGAACCCGATGACTTTGTCGTTGATAAGGATGCAAGACATCGACCCGTGTTTCGCGAACCGCCGATGGTTCTGTAACGCAGCCTTCCGATCCTTGGGCTTGACACCGTCGAAGATTGACAAGTCGTGCGCACATTCCAACTGGATCCCCCACTTCACTCGGCGGTCCGGGGTCCCACAGTATACGTCCAACAGCTTCAAACCGTCAATCACCAACCCCATTCGGTGACCCTTCTTCTTCCCCTGCACGATCTCCAATTCTTCCCTCATGTCGTACACCATGTCCTCGCGGAGGAGACGGAATTGATTGTCTAGGTAGGTCCCGAGTCGAGTGTCGATGGTCGCAGGATTGTCCAGCTCGTCACTGGTTCGGTAGAAGGGTTGTTCCTTGGAGGTGATCTCGTCAGCGGTGGGGAGAATGACAACTTTTCTGAAGTCGTCGAAGTCATTGTCGTGTCGTCCTCCAGGTCCGTAATCTCCGGTAACAAGTACGCCAATGCTGTGGGCAGAAACGATATGTCTTATCTTGTGTGCGATGGTTCGAATGTCGTTGTTTTGAGAAGCAGCCAAGGAATCGACGATGGTCGTGTCCTGCGCGACTGGGCGGTATGGGTCGGCCTCGTCCCCAGGCAAGGAAACAAGCTGGAGCAACAACCACGCGAAACAAAGCGTAGCTGGCTCTTCCAACTTCCCTCCCTTGAACGCATGGATAAATGCGTCCCAGAAAATCGGGGGGTTGGCGATCTTCGTGACAATCTGCTGCAAATATCGACCTCCACCAAGATCCTTCAATTCCGGAGGTTGAAAGTAGGTCAGGACTTTAGTGCCGGATCCGTTCATGAAGGCGGGGGAGATGTCCATCCGCATCACGGTTTGGATCGCCTGAAGGCCATCCTTGGAGTTATTGAGCCTGTGGACACAACCGGCGGCATCAGATTGCATGCACAAGCCCTCAACGAAGAGCAAAGATGTGTGTGGCGCCAGGGCCCTCCGACCGTAGATGACGTCCTCGAAGTTCCTCTGGAGTCGTATTGCGCGCGCGTCCATCTCGATACTGATAACCAACGTCGCGATACGTGTGTCGCAGATGTAGGCGTGGTGGTAGGTGATAGTCGGGGTTGTTGGAAAAGTGTGGCTGGTTGCGACTGGTTGCGATCCACCATGTGGCTGAGTCGTGGGGGATCGATTGACGGTCCGCCTACCTTAAAAGTAATCAATTCAATAACTTCAATCAAATAGCCACCAAGTCTATCAACCTTATCGCGAGTTCTAATGTGATCTGCGAACGGGCTTCGGAATGGACTGGTCATGAGAATCGGAAAAACCCTGGGTAAGGCGCGAACGGACAAATGTATGCGTCCGGTATTCCAACCCTATCGAGAGTTTGTGCTGGGTGTAGCTGCGAAAACCGTGGTGACAACAAGGTCGCGTAAGCTGACTGCGAGACATCTCAAAGATAAGGAAATGTAGCACTTCGTGTGTTGAACAAGCTGTGGCACGAGGGGCGGATGGCATGTCTTCATTGAACAGGAGTCGCGTCATTTTCCCTTAGTACGGTGGCGCGTCATCTCAGAAACGTGATCCTGCACTAAAAGTCCGGAACGAGTCCCGGAGGAATGAAGCGAATGCAAGGACGGGTTAGTTGTGGCTTTTGGGGCACGGTTTGCGACTCCCAACAGGATATTGGTGCCTCTTAGTGGTGCATGTGGTGATGGGTGGATTGGACGGGGAGGTATACCGCCTCGTGATACCATCTATCACCATAATCCACCATCCTGACTATTGGGTTTCAGAGAACACGGGTACGGAAAAGAACCGTGGGGTGGTGTACAGGCGCAAACGCATTTGGGGCTTGAAGGTTGTTGGTCAGATGACTGAACGAGAGCAAGGGGGTAAATGATATCGAACATGTTTTTGGGACTCGAGTCCAAACGTTGGAGTTCGTTCGAGGATAAATATAAATTATGCACGGTATTATATCTGGATGGTACATGGTATTCTATATGTCTAAGGAACCAATCCGAACGGCGAGCGTCATATAAGAAGGGTAAAGTGCAGCGAGCATTGGCAGGGAATAGTCACTTTCAAAGTGCTGAAGTGCACTTCCAGAAGCCACTGACTTTCCCTCTGCCACTTGTTTCTCCCCTCGCAGTTACCGCCCCCTCCGCTGGTACGTATGTTTATTATCAACCCCTCAAAGCTTCATCCAGCTTCCTCAACACAGTAGCAGCATTCGGGCGGTTCTCACGATCGACTTCCCAGCAACTTTTCAAAGTTTCCCAAAGAGCATCCGTGAACCCAACATCGGGTCGAGGTGGGCCCTCTCGCAGCAGAACTTCCACCACGGCCCATTCGTCCTTGTCTGGAAACGGTCTATGTCCACAAATGACCTAATTTTTCATTGTCTCAGACACTGCAACCGCACAGCGAGGGCCATACACACCTCGTAGATAAGAATCCCAAGTGAGTAGACATCCGACTCCTTTGTTAGTCTCCCACCCTTGGCGCCGTACTTGTCTGGCCACAACACCTCCGGGCTCCTCCACACAACTGTGCCCCCCGGATCGCCGGGACCAGAGCTTGTGAATTCTGCGGTGATGCGCGTCAGTCCGAAATCGGCCAAACATGCACGCCGGTGGTTGTTAATCAAGACGTTTAGCTGTAGTTGAGTCGTGTGAGGTCTGCAGAAGATCGGTCAATCTGACCAACAAGCCGTACCCCTTTGAGATCTCCGTGCACCACTCGTTGCGAGTGCAAGTAACGTAGTCCCTCAGCAGCATCCTTCAACTATACAAACGGAGTGGGCATTCAGCGAGATCAATGGGGTGTGAGCTAACACCCACCAGTTCGAGCCGGTTTGCGCCCGGGTTCTGCTCTATAAACCTCCTGATGTTCCCATTTTTCATGAATTCCGAGACGATTTCGTACTTCTCGCGACCCGGTTCGGCCACCATCGCTGCACCAATAAACGGAAGGATATTCGGGTGGCTTAAATTCTTCCATATGACCACCTCCTTACAGAATGCCTACGTGGCATGAGGGCCGGCATCAATGAAACGATGTTATCGCGTTGTAAATGGACAATCGACCTTTGTGAGCTCACTCTTGTCGGTGGCACTGTATGACAAATAGAAGTTCAACACTTTGATAATGATTGTCCGGCCGTTGTGTTTTCCAATCCAAACTACCGAATGTCCGCCACCATCGTATTCGATTTCACGCTGGTGATTTGAGATTCGCACTGAGTCTGGAAGAATGCTATGCCATCCGCAGACTCGAGCCAGGTAGCGGACACACGTAGGCCGATCCTTTTCATCCAGGCTGCCTGCTCTCAAAACCTATTTCCCGTCAGCCTCCGGTGATAGGGAAGAGAGAGAGGGGCGGACGGACTTGATCCAGCAACTCAACAAACTTTAACGCATCACCCGGTTCCAGATTTTTTACCTCCTGCTGTTTTTCTTTACTCTCTAATATCCCTTTGATGTACCGGGTATGGTCGTCGAGGCTAAGGTCACGAGGGGCGAGATTCTTGGAAATGGATCCGACCTCGAGCGCGGATCCCTGAACTGGATCTGACCGACCCCACTATCAGCGTACCCAACTCTGATCAGTAATGTGTACTCACTGCTACGACCCAATCCAATTCTTCGAAGAAACATCACAGGCGCCTTTTTCTCTGACCGAAATTGGTACCGGTCGTTTATGCGGTTCCTGAGGCGAGGTATATGTGGTCCTGACGAGAGCGCAGAATTGGGCACCCACGATCCGCAACTAGAAGTGAGCGGATGGATGAACTCCTTCTTCCTGACACTGTGGCGGTGGGTCAGGAAAGAGAAAGGCGACAGGCAAGCTGCTCGCACCGCCTCGACTTGGTTGTGGGTCCACCGACGGGACAATCATGGCCGGGCCGAAGTTCAGCGGCTTCCGCGCCTATTTCAAACCACTCTGGACGAAAATAACGACTGTCTGTCTTGGTCTTGGTCGGGACACCGAGGATTTTACTCCCTTGTCGCCGCAGGGGAGTATAAAATGAGGTCTTTCTCCAGAACACCTCCCCCCACCCTCATCGTCGCTGCCCCGAGTCCTCTCCGACGACCACTGCATTCGCTCTACCCACTTGAATACGCGAGGTGCCTCATTCTTCGCAGGTCGCCTAAGGCCTAACCCTGCGTGATATTTACCACGGTCGCCTTCATACCTCTTCTAGTCGTATACATCACCCTTTGGTTCTCAATCATCGTCTTTCGGGTCCCGATTCCAACCCCATCCACTGCACTGCTGAGCTTAGGTCGACACACTGCACGCAATCAATCAGCCACCCACCTGTCTGTTCTCTCATCCCACCTCTCGTTAAGCTTGCCCAGAAGAAGCCCCCAACCCATTACCCGCTGCTCCGGGGTTCCCCAACCACGCCCCGCTCCCGATTCGCCTCCCGCCGTCGCACCGCCGGAGGTACACCATCGAAACACTCGCTCGAGACGTATCTTCTACCCGTATCTAACCCCCCAACTCCAGGTATGCTGTTTCAAACGTTGGTGGAGCCCCGTTTTACTTCAGGCAGCGGTTATCGTGGTTGCGAAGGGGAAGAGAGGCCTGGAAATGGACGACGAGGGACGTCAGGGGTTGTGCAGGCCCGTCAGAAAAAACCTACATCGGCGCGAAACTTGACATGGGGGATTTCCGAAGGTGAGTTTTGCATGGCTTTTTCTAGTTCTGGCTTGCTTGAGCACCCACCCCGTTTCTCTTGGTTGGCGCATTCCCTCGCGCGCGTTCCACACGTATGTACTCATTTGACGGATTCACGAACAATACATGAACCCTTCACATATAACAAATTCAATGCCGTGAGAGGATATGAGAAACCGCGCGGGCACCGACGAGTGGGAAATCGCAAACCATTCCCTCCCATGCTACATTGACTGCTACACGACTACAACATCTAGACTATACTTCACGCATGCGCGAGCATTGGTTAGACGGGTGAGCCATATCTCAAGAAACCACTGATAACACCGAGGGCCCGCCAGGGGATGTTCCATGTTCCTACCACCGAACCAACCTCGACGCAGCCCACTGCAGAGTACCACGATTACAGCCATCACTTGCCACGTCTTCCCCGAACAAGATTATATATCTCATTTGCGGCTCTTACCTCAGAGAAATGGGTTCGATGCAAGAATCCTTGAAAACGCGATGGTGAATCAGTATACCGGGGTTCGACATCGGGAAACTCCTATGGACAAACCGACACGTTTTGCACTAGTATGTTCCCCAGCGAACCAAACCCTACTGCCTGCCATCCTTGTCAAACCGTCACGATGCCCTTCAAAAAACGACGCATGCCAGTTCGAATACAACCCCCTAAAGGGCGGATTACTCCACACCTCTCGAAGTAGAACTCTATCGGGTCGGGGATCTGTGACGGCGGGAGGTGTGGGTACATCTTCGTTCGGAGGACGGTTCAGTGAGGGTTTCTATCCGGTGAGAGAAATCGCCCTATGAGATTGGTGCAGCGGGGTGAGTTGAGGACGATACATCTTAAAGTGGTCGAGGAGTCGCACACCGTGACCGTTGCAAAGAGGATACCCGACCCCGGAAAGAAGTCTGGATGGTCGAGGCTTTGTCATATTGGATACCTTCCACGTTCCGCGTCTGCATAGAGTGCCATCTAAATCACACATTATCAGGAAACTCTCGACACAACCGTTTCTCCCCGGAACATCTCACCTGGGTATTGAACCGATCTTGGTATAGGTGCCCTATATAGGGCGCGCGTTGGTCAGGCAAAAAACCCAGCTAGTGTCAGCCATGTGCTCACCATCATCATACTTTCTATGGCCTCCACCTTCCACAGCGGCAGTCTCGGCTCAAAAACAACTTCATCGTTCTGGAGAACTCCAAGGCTGAAAGTCACGATCGCATACTCGGCCCTCAGAACCCTCCCACTTTTCAACTGAACTTCGACCCGGAGGTATCGAACCGTATGATCTGAATAGTCGAATTCAGCATGATCCGGAGACGATTCGGATCGCCGGGGTGGTGACAGAGTTGGCGAGTCTCCTCTTGGACGAGCCGCTTGAACCCACGCTGATCTATGCAGAGATGGTTCTCCTTCAAAAACCCGCCAGATGCGACTTCGTATGTGAAGTTATGCGCCTAGGAGAGGGTTATATCCGAGATCCTCACGCGAGAGGAGAATCAGGGACGCTTATTCAAGACGAAGCAATCCAAGACGTTTGTTCGTTTGTGCAGAAATCGAATGCATATATTCTGCTGCCATTTCTTGAGGGGTTCGGGGTTTCGACCCAACGATGGAGTACCGCGCCCGGGCGGTTTATCGCGTCGGTATTTGGAAACTCTTTCGCCTATTCTGTACGAGGTCCGCCGTCACAACGGAAGGGGGTACGTACCACAGAGAAATGCAACAAGAAAAGAAATTTGGAGAATGATTCTTGGGACAGTCGAGAGAGAGCATTTCCAGGAGCTTCCAACTGAGCGCGAGTCGCCATGGAATGTGCGAGGTGCCCCCCTGGGCGGGGCTCACCCGGATTTGTGGTCGAGTTTACAAGACTATTGTGGGAGGGGGGAGTCAAAGGTCTTGCCTGTCCACGTATACTGTGCTGATCTGGCCAACCTGGATGGTCACCGTCATCGAGGGGTCCGCCCGCCGGATTTTCGGTGAGGTGTCATCGCCATCGGGGGGCCCGCCGCTCAGCTAAGTGTGCAAGCGGAAAATCTCAATCTCTAACGATTGGAGGAGTTGGGGACTGACGCCCCCGTGCCTTTACGATCAAAACAATATTCACCTCGTGGATCAGGCAAAGCTTCCATATACTTCCAGTCGGCCACGGGTACTCACCCGCCACACTCACCCTTGCTTTTCTACCGAAGGGTATTCCCCATGCCCTCACTCAATACGCTGGAGCGACTTCGTTTCCTGGACAGGTCGTCCTCCAAGTTTCACGATCAACTCAGCGACGTCCTCTGTGGGGAGGACTACGAACAATGGGTTCTAAACCTTGGTGGCGACGATCTAGTGTGGCTAGTTGGCTATCTGGACAAGGTATGTCGCCACCTCGCCCTTCCCTACTCCACCCGCTTAAGTCAGGTAGGCTCTCCATCGTCTCGGTCCTGCCAGTTCCGGTTTCCGGAAATGCCTTTGCGAACTTAGACGCATATGTGGCACCAGGATGGTACTACCGACCTCTTATACGCTTTCGTCTTCACTCCTGGATATCGGTCTTCAGCCTGTCGCCTCGGGGGGCTCTGGCGATTTGTATGAGGGTGCCCTCAACGGTTCAAGGGTTTGCATCAAACGTGGTAGGGTATATTCGAAGGACGGTCCAGGGAAAGCAATAAAAGTATACCATCCTATTACGTTCCCCCCTCGCCGTTATTGATGAGACCCGTAGGCCCTCTACCAAGAGGCTGTGGTATGGAAAAACTTGCATCATCAAAACATCGTCCCTCTCCTTGGTGTCACTTCCTCTCCACTCCAGCTTATTTCAGAATGGATGCCCGGCGGGGAATTGATGGAATATATTAAGAAGCACCCCGACGCAGACCGACTTGGCCTGGTAGGTGCCCCACCCATTGTGTTTGATCCCATTTTCACTCCCGCAACCAGCTATCTGGTATCGCCGAAGGTCTTCGCTTTCTCCACGCTCGCAACATCGTTCACGGCAATCTCAAAGGAGTACGTAGTTCTTCTGAACCCTGTCTTGCCACTGTTTTGACACGCGTTCAGCCAAATATCTTTGTTGATGCCACTGGCCACGCACGAATCATGAATTTTGGTCTTGTTACGGTCACCCAAAATCTAGATTCCATACCGGGCGCTTTGGATGATCAGGGATACACCGCACAATGGACTGCACCGGAGATCTTGAACGAGCAAGGGACATACAGCAAGAAAGCCGATGTTTTCTCTTTTGCAATGGTCATGATTGAGGTGCGTCATGGACAGCTTACTGTCGATGCTTGGCTTATTCATGTTTTGTATCAACACAGGTGTTCACTGGCGCGATTCCATTCAATAATAGCCTACCTACCACGGCTATGTTGGCCATAATGGGTGGCGAGCGTCCGTCACAGCCGACACATCCCGCCCTTACAGACCAACTGTGGATGTTGATGCAACGCTGCTGGGACCAGGACCCTCACATGCGCCCAGAAGTTTCGGAAGTTTTGCGAGTTCTCCCTGCCCTGTCAGACTCTCACTCGTTCTGCTGGTTATCCATTCAGTGGCCTAACTGAGTTTTCATTTGTAGTGACCCTCCGGCCTGGAAGCAATTGATCAGCTGTCCCCCTTCCATACATGAGCGCGTCTCTCTGATAACATCCATCTTCTCTGATCACAATGAGTCCAAAATGGTTGGACATCTCTCAGGAGATGATGCACAAGCTGTTGTTGATGTGATAGATGAGGTAAGCCTTCAGTCTTCCACCCCTGAACAATGGGTCCATTGACTCCCACTGAAACTTCTGCACTCTGTTGACCAGGTGTTGGATAGTCTCCCACCACAGATCCGCAGGAAGTGTGTGCGCTCCCTATATAGGATTTGTGGCCACCAAGCCATACTTCCAAGACCACTTGCAATCCCGCTCTGTTATAACCCAGCAGAGCCTGCACTATGTCGTGGTGGGTTTGCAGATGTGTGGAAGGGTCAATATGATGGCCAGGAGGTTTCAGCTAAGGTTTTAAGGGTATACTTAACAAGTGACTTGGAGAAGATTAGAAAAGTGGGTTGTCCTCACCTTGTTGTATCTCATTGAACTAACTACATCCCATACAGAGGTTCTGCAGGGAGGTTGTAGCATGGAAGACCCTTCACCATCCAAATGTGCTACCACTTTTAGGTGTTACCATGACCACAAGTCAGTTTGTAATGGTATCCAAGTGGATGGTGAAGGGTAACATCAATGAGTTTGTTAAGATGGATATTGGTGTAGATCGAATGGAACTTGTGAGTTTTTTACTTAAGTTCCTCATTTTGCTTATTATTGACAATCAGATAACCACTGTAGCTTAAAGAAGTCACAAGGGGGTTGATCTATATGCATGGCCAGGGAATAATTCATGGAGATCTCAAAGGGGTATGTTTCTGAACCCTGTAGATACTGTCCTGCATGCAACTCACCTGGCCCCAAGGCAAACATCCTGATCAACCAAAGTGGTCATGCCTGCTTAGCAGACTTCAGCCTGCTGACAATGGCCTTGGACCAGTCAAGCATCATATCCTCATGTATAGGGGGTGGCACAATTCAATGGATGAGCCCTGAGCTCCTCATCCCAGAAAGGTTTGGTTTGAGTAGGATCCGTCCAACTAAGGAATCAGATTGTTATGCACTAGGAATGGTGGTATATGAGGTTCTCAGTGGGCATACTCCATTTGCCCCATCTAAGGCCCCTGCTGTGGTTTCAAAGGTCTTAGATGGTGAACGCCCTGGGAGACCTCAAGGAGAGGAAGGGATACTGTTTACAGACAGTATATGGAGAGTATTGGAACTTTGTTGGGAGCATTGGCCATGTGACCGGATAAGTGCCAAAGCTATTCTTCAGGGTCTTGAAGGGAACCTATCTATGCTGATGCCAATCCCTCATAATGTGGAAGAAGATGTGGAGACAGACACTGATGCTTGTTCAGATACCACAGCAAGTGAATCCAGTATGTCTCTTCTGTTTCACCCTAGTCTGGCCTTTAATTATCCTTATACTATGACAGGGCCACCAATTGCACACATTGACAATAGGTCCCTGGACTCACTAAGAATGGGCAATCCAAAGGAGGGATGGATTGGTGATAGGCTTGCACGTAGCACTGGGAAAATAGTCAGAGATACTATCAGAAAGCTCCATAGGCCTTGATAAGGCAATATCTGGGGATGTATCCCATATTAGTAGTCCCAGTATCGCTCCTTTCTCGCCTACCACCACAAGCCTGATCGGACTTAAAGCGGGTCAGCCAGCAAAGTAGTAGATACACCTCCCCCATAGACCGTTCCTCTCCCCACACATTAATAAAAACAAACAACGAACACCACCCCACCAAGGAGAATGTCTCCTATTACCAAAAAGAGCACGCGCTCCAACGCGGCCCTAATTACCCCAAGCAACACACTGGATGAAGAGATGAACACCACTAAGACAACTCGAGGTGCAATAAAAGATGTGAAGGAAGCTAAAAAGTTACTAGTGAAAGAAGGTTGGACAGTGGAAGGCAAAACCATCACGCTCAAAACCATAGTGAGACTCCTCCTCACCCACTCCCTAAACACCAAGGTCAACCCCGAGACGGCCAACATTCTAACGGCTGCTGCTTACCTAATCACCTTGAACCTACAAGAAGGCATCGCACACGGTGTGGCCCAATCCATCGCTGAACTACTAAAACACTCCATCGCCTCGATGACAGTAGATGTATGTGAAAATCTCGAACACCATGCCAACAAACTCGTGGAAACAGCTCAATCACAAGCCGTGATCGCTGAAAGTATGCAGGAAACCCAAGAGAACATGGAGGAATCAGCAAAACAAGCAGCCACGCAAGCTAAGTCCTACAGCCAAATAACGTCCACCCCCCCTTCCCTCCCCAACCCGCTTCCACCCCTCCTGTCACGCACTCACAACTCCAGATCCGTAACCGTGAGCAAATCAAAAAGCGACAAGTCCTCATCGATTTCAAGAAAACGGTATCCTGCCACGTGTTCCGTGGGTGCTGCGAATCTCTCTCCACCTTCCGAAGCTTCTGGAACTCACCAGGAAAATTTCCGAAGACTTCCGGTCTTCAAAAATTTTGATCGCCCTTTTCTTGCTTTCCCTCGCTTCCGATGGCTTCGAAACATCTTCCAATGGATTCCCCTGTTGAGCAGCGCAGAGTATATTCTATATACTACAAGGTACTCTAACCTTACCTGGTAGGAGAGGGGAGAGTGGGTTGAGGCTGGGTTGCTTTTGTGTGAGAGACGATGGTGGGAGAGAACAAGAGACGTTATATTATTATAGTGGTACAGGCGTGGTATATATAATAATATTACTCTATGGGGGTCACAGCTATACAGCGTGACTGATGGTCACTCCAGGTGACTCATCCAGCGTCTCTACGGGCCGATTAGTCATAAGACTATCGTAACTCCGGAGCGCGTGCCTGATGATCCCATCAGGGCGACTCTATTACTATTCAGTCAATACATCGTTTGGTTGTATTGGTCTCATCCGCTGATGCAGATTCAACATCCCCACCCTAGGACCACCCTACCTTTTGATTCCTACGACTTCTGGACCATTTTTGGATGACTTCCGGACCCTTCTCCACCTCTGAGCCTCACACTGGGGGCAAAGGGGCACTTACCCAGGGGATACATTGAGGATACATTGAGGTTTTTTAAGCAATTCACCCAGAAAGTATCCAGGGGATACATGCTGGGTTCTTTTACAATGTATCCTCCA
>Ga0307517_10002940_pt1 | contig 26967 bp, 17 predicted proteins | sample 23_EM_MG_FD_194515 | JGI IMG/M metagenome (GOLD analysis project Ga0307517, IMG submission 194515) | Populus trichocarpa ectomycorrhiza microbial communities from riparian zone in the Pacific Northwest, United States - 23_EM | ecosystem: Host-associated > Plants > Roots > Unclassified | place... | reverse complement strand
AAAGGAGGCGGAAAACAAAGAACGCGAGCTGTAGCGAGCTTGGAGACAAGAATGCGAGTTGTAGCGAGCTTGGAGGTCTCCAACTCCCGGGAGTGCAGTCGCCCTATATGAGCTGGAGCTATGGCCCCCGGGGGAGGACGCGTCGACTTAGACTAACCTGTTTTCTACCACCCCCGGGCAAGACTGTGCGCTTTGCCCCATTGGCAATGGGTTGTTCCAACCCCACATTATATTACCCGATGCAGGAATGTTTTTTTATTTGTCGTTTGTTCGTTCTATACTGATTAGACTGTAGGGTGTTTTCCTGTCTTTGCCCCTCGCTCCCGAGGTAAAGTGGCACGTATCTAAGGTTCTGGTTTTGTCGTTGCACAACTCTCTAGAGCCTGTTTGGTAGAAATGGAGGAAGTGGCGACCGTTCCGTTGTGAAATGGTTTGACCCACAGAAAAGGTTGTTGTCAATGGCAACCAGTGGTTACTCCATGAAAAAATTTCAACGAAAATTCTTCAACCTTTCAGAATTAAAGTATGTCCAGTACGCCTTGAAGTATGTACTTGCTAGGTTGGAAGGAAGAAATGGATATAGAGAGCTGTTCCAATAGCCAAGCAGATTCGTTGCTGCATAATAGCTGTGTTAACAGTGATAATATCATTTTAGCTAGCCATTGAATTAGAGAATGGATTTATAGCTGACATAATTGAAGGTTGATATTATATTTTAAACAAAATTATTTTACAAGAAAAAATTAATCATCTAATATTTCTGTATACCAACCATCTCGTTGCCATCACTTTGAAACGGAATGGTTGATAAATTTTGTGCCAAACAGCTGTTTTGTTCCTTCCGTTTCGAAATGGCAGGAAATGGTCGTTTGTATGGGCCAACGGAACGGAACCATTCCATCCAAACAGGCTCCTAGTGTTTTTACGGAAAAAATCAGCTAGAGGGCCTGGATGGTCTGGTAGGTGGAGGGATCCGTAGATGTTGAAGCAAACACTGATGGCTTGTTCCCACTAATGGGCTGTGTAGATTCGTGTCGTAATTTGGAAGTTCTACGTAGGGTAGGGGTCATGGCAGCGCGCATAGGACAAACCAGTAAACTCTTCCAGTGGTTAATCGTTATCCCTTTTTTTTTTTGATACTTGGGATCACAGGGGATTGGCTTCTGGAACAGTTGGTAGATGGTGTCATGTCGTCTCACTCGCTCGTATATGAGTTTTTGGTTTCAAAAGTTAGTGTACGACGTGTTCTAGGGGATGGGTGTAATATGGTACGCGATATCCGTGCTTGAGGCGAAATGAGGGGACTTTGGGATGACGAATGCTCCATTTCTTGGACGCCGCAAGTTGTTCATGCCGGGGAAAGACTATGAGCACAGCATGGATCAATACCAGGGTCCAAAAGCGGTAAGCAAGCTATAGAGTGCGTCCAACTCTGTCTAGATAGGGCCGGACACCTCTCATGTTGGATTGGGTTTGAAAAAGATGTTTAGATCATAGCTAGTCAGTGCAAAAAAGAACCTTAGAGCAAAACCAGACCTGAAGCCGATTGTCGACCCATGGGTGAATATCGGGAGAAATTCTCTCACAAGATAATTGACATCAACGACAAAGTTCTTTCCCTAGATTCAAAAAACAAAAAATCACATGATTCTTTATGAATTTTTTCCCATGCTCGGGTTACTCCGCAGGGCACTACTTGGCTATTCATAAAGTATTCGGATGGGCTGGCGCAAAGATGTCACAATTCAGTACACCTAAACGCCCCAATATTGGCGCCAAGTCATCCGAATACTTTATGAATCACCAAGTATAGAGATCTGTTTAAAAACAGATGAGGTACCAAAATTGGTTTTCCTTCCAGTCAAAGTCTTCGAGAAAACAAGCATTGCTCAACTGCCGGCATAGGGTGGAATGTAGAATCCATTGGTCGGGAATTGATTATAGCGTCGTAATCACCGTTTAGCCATCTGTGGTATCGTACTTCTTTGATTCTTGTGTCAAAATCATTTACTTGTGGCGAAACCCTAGGTCAATAGACGATGTTTGCGTACTGCGGTGTTGTGACCGCTATGGATTGAATATCGCAAGGTGCTTTTTTAAAAAGATACTCTCTGGGGCAGTGCTCTACTGGTACCTTGTGTAGTTTGAAACGGTGAAATTCGTAGCCAGCACGCTAATCCCGTTTTAGGAGTCTCCGAATATCGGGGTTCGTTGGAGAATAATTCCTCTGGTGATGATGCTGAGTCATTTGAAAGTTAAAAAGCCCGCTCGTGGTAGAAATAGTTAGTCGCTGACTGATCCTCCACAACTCATACTGGTTCTATCTCAGGGGAGCTATACCAAATTAGTCTGGAGTACCTGTACAAGAGGACCCGGGGAGATGTTTTCGTACAAGACAGGATCGTTACCCAAAATAATCCCTGTCTTGTAAGAGAACATCTCTCCTGGCGGTTGACCGGTAAGTTAGGCGTACTGTACATGGGGACAAATCTCGCTGTTTCGGATTGTCCAAGGGATAGTGCAACAGTCGGTTTTTGGCTTCATTGCATACAGCAATACAACAAGGTAATTACTGACTGCGAATAGTTGCTGCCACCCCTTGTTACTAGACGGTGCGCATGATTAGTATGCGGTGGCACCCTGCTATAACGAACCGCTTATAAGGGAAACATCGCTATTGCGAATGAACCCTCTTGGAATTCACATCCCTAATCCCATAGAAATTGCCCCCGCTATAAGGAATTTCTTTCGAAAGCTCGCTATAACGGACGAAAAACCCAATTTTTGGCCTTCGTTATAGCTGGGTGCGACTGTAGTGGGACAAGCTTCGAGGGATGTCAGTCATGCATAAAGAGTACGGCAATGATGAATCATACCGAATGGTAAGAAAGGTGCTCAGATCCAGCCTTACCCACATGGAGCTTCTCGGTAATATCTAGGAGCAAGATGATTGTGAAGCATTAGTAGACTGGCGTATAAGCGGTCAACTACTCGACCATATAAACCATCACACCCGGAGGTTGAAACTGCGGCTAGCAAATAATTTGGGGTATCCCTTTTGAGAAAAACGGGTATCGAATACTTTTGCGGAATAATCCCTACTAACTATACGCCTCAACGTAGCATCTATTTCACAGGCTCTCACAGCCACTAATTCCTTTCTCTGCTGTATTCAAGGTTGAAGGGGCGTTTTCCCCATTGGAGGGGTTGGGCCCGTAGAGAGATAAACAGAATGGGGGGTCATCACTTAATCCTGAGTTATGCACCCCATTGTGGGACAAGCCTTTATAGTGGGATCCTAATATGAAAGCAAGGGTAGAAATACAAGCACATTGTCCAAACATTCGAGTACCAATTTAGTATGGGGCTAGGATGCGCACAAATTGTCGGCGGTGTGTTTTTCTAATCCCTGCTTTTGGGTGCTTCGCATCTGTCACTGGTGGCTCGCTTCTAGATCCTAAGTACACATGACCGCGCGTCCTGAATTCGATCACAACTACCGGTACCATACCCTAAGAACTCGTTGAACCCGCTGTCGGGATGCTCAACGGAAGTCCCCGAGCTAAACTGCGATTCTTGACAGAGTGAGTTAATAAAATTACGAATACAAGTTAATGAGATGCAGCGGGCTCAACGTAAATAAGCTATACCCAGTATGGAAAAGATTATTCCTTCTCGGGGTGATTTGTCTCGGATTGCGATGGGTAGGGCCTGACTGGTGAAAAAAATCAAGCATGGGCTCTCACTCACAGCCCTAGGTTTCCGCAGACATCACTAGTTGTGACAACAATATATAAACCCCAAGGAATCCGCTCTCCTAGACAACTTCCCACAACCAGACAGACTCCAAGATACAATTCACACAACAATCTACTTTTCAAAAAATCTGCAAAAGCCTACTTAACCCTCAATCACTAAAAATGCAATTCACCACCTTCCTCTCTGTTTTCGTCTTCGTGGCCACCGCACTCGCAGCTCCTGCTCAGGTGCCGGACCCCAGCATCAAAACGGACCCCAGCACCCAAGCAGACCCCAGCACCGAAGCCCAAGCTGGTGACCCAACCTGGGAATTCCGCCCTTTCAGCGATGCTTCGTGCCAGAACTCCCCTCACGATGTCCTCAGCGGTCCACAGACTCCAGGATCTCAATGCATCAACATCACCGAGCGCTTCGGAACCGGAGTCAATGCGGCACAAAGCGCCCAGGGCTGCAAGAGTAAGTTCCCTTCCCCTCAGGCCCGCATGAAGTGAGATTTCTAGAATCAGGCTAACGAGATGGGCTCAATTAAGTCTACACGTTCCCCAGTGGCAACATTAATTGCAGCGGGACCCCTGAAACCGGAGCGCCACTGTCAAATACTTGCTCCGCCCACCCCTCCCAGATCGGCAGTATTCGTGTGGATTGTTAAAATATGAGAGTTTCTACTCTATATAATTTTCTGGTGGAGGAAGTGGTGTGATGTATGGTGCGAGATGTCATGTTTTTTATAATTTGATTGGGCCAATTGTGGGGAATGAATGAGTCGAGGAATTTAGATTGATTGGGGAGGTAATAGTTGTATGGATTTTTGGATAAATATTTTTATTATCGGTCCGTTTTAATATATGCATTTTTGTGGAATTGTGATCCTTGAGCATGGCCTACTAGTACTTTCAAAGTTCCCAAAGTCACCAGATCGCACTCGGTTGTAACTGAAGGATTGTCGGAAAAGATGTACTTCATCGTACTAAAAATACTTCCGAGCCTCTAAGGGCGTTCAACAATCCAACTAAAATGCATAGGTTTTCCCGGGGAGAGCTTAAGCAACCCAACTTATCAACACTCGCCATAGCTTACAAGTTGGCTCGAGTGCGGGGACAATGCTCAGATTGCGCTCCTGGGAATGTCCAGTACCGCCATTACGTTAAAGTCCCCAAGAAAAGAGGGTAGCTGTAAGAGGGAGGGGGACACCCAGCAGGATCTGGGCATATGACCAATGCCACCCCTCACCGCTGGAATCCCCTCCCAAAACCACTGGCAGCATAGAATAAATATTCTGTGGAAACTAGCCGAAGTTGTGTGCTGCAGACATTTCAACCGCCAAAAGATGAAAAACCACTGGCAGCATGGAATAAATACTCTGTGAAAACTAGCTGAAATTGTGTACTGCAGACATTTCAACCACCAAAAGATGAAAAACCACTGGCAGCATGGAATAAATACTCTGTGAAAACTAGCTGAAATTGTGTACTGCAGACATTTCAACCACCAAAAGATGAGCTGGCAAAAATCCCGAGAATGCCTTCGCTGGCCGGCCGGCTGGCTGGATGAATGAATGGACGAGTTGGTGAATGCACAGAACCCGAACAAACCAGTTGCCAGGAATGCGCAGACCGAAAAAGCACGATTCTCAAAAAAAACAATACTTCCCCCGGAAGCGAACATAGTCCAGTGTGATCCTCGCCTATGAACCTCACAGTCCACAACCCCATCTGAATGAGATTCTTTTCCTCTAAAAAGGGGGACGAGTTACACTTCATAGCCCCCTTCCCCCTCTACCTCTGAAAATGATAAATCACCAACCCATCAAAACCACTTACTCATCTTACCCGGGAGCGCTGTTCTCACCACCACCAGCCCCATAACTAATCATCAGCCACACACCATCGAGTGACCCGCCATGACCTCGTGAACCTCAGCTCAGCTGAAAAAATCCGAAGAGAGAAGAACTAGAAAGGCCGGTCCCGTACCGCATCCCCCCCTTTCTCAATGGCCCCATAACTGGGTTAAGTTGTGTAACATGGGATTTATTATACTAAGAGTCAGCAAGGGCTTTCATTTTTCTTTTTAGAGTTTGTTTCCCCTACTATAGACATGGCACAGTACTATATTACCCGATGCAGGTATGTTTTTTATTTGTCGTTTGTTCGTTCTATGCTGATTAGATTGTGGGGTGTTTTTCCTGTCTTTTCCGGCAGCTTTTGAGGTAAATTTGCGCGTGTCTAAGGTTCTCTTCTCGCTCAGGCACTGTTCTCTAGTGTTTCCACGGAACGAATTATCTAGAGGAGGGCCTAGATGGGTTTTTGGCAGGTGGAGGGACCCGTAGCTGTTGAAGGAAACACTGACGACTTGTTCCCACTGATGGGCTATGTAGATTCGTTTCGTGGTTTGGGGGTTCCACCCGTAGAATCTGGCCTAATAGAGACCGTTGCCAAGTGGGGAGGTGAGTAAAATTGGTGTGGGACTATACTATAGGTGGAGGAAAAAGGAAAAAAACATCAAAGCGAACGGGCAACCAAACCTAATTTCTCTAGCTAATTGGCCAGAGAGCCCGCTTGTGCTCCCCAGACGATCCAAATCTTCCCCGAAGGTGGTATAGTCTTGCGAGTCACCACATTGGCAACTGTCTCTATTGGGCCAGATTCTACGGTACGTAGGTAGGATAGGGGTCACTGCACTCATAGGATGAATCAGTATCTTCCAGTGGTTAATTGTTATCCTTTTTTTTTGATACTTAGGATCACAGGGGATTGGCTTCCGGAGGCAGTTGGTAGGTGGTGTCATGTCGTCTCACTCGCTGGTCTTAGAGTTTTTGTGGTTTCGAAAGTCAGTGCACAACGTGTTCCTAGGGATGGGTGTAATGTGGGATGCGATACCCGTGCTTGGGGCGAAATGAGGGGACTTCGTGATGACGAATCCTCCATGTTTTTGATGTCACAAGTTGTGATTGACAGGGAAAGACTATGCGTACAGCTGGAACCAATACCGAGGGTCCACGAGCGGTGGCTAAGATATAGAGTGTGGCCTACCCTGCCTAGATGGGGCTAAGTACCTGTCATGTTAGATTAGGGGTTGAAAAGATGTTTAGATTACTCGAGTATAATAATTGGTATCATGTTATAGCTAGTTAGTGCAAAAAAACTTTTAAGCAAACATAGACGCTCAGCTAATTGTCGCCCAATCGGTGAGTATTGAGAGAAATTCTCTCACGAGATGATTGATATCAGCGACCAAGTTTTTTCCCTAGATTCAAAAAAAACAAAAACAATCACATAACTCTTCGTGAATTCTTTCCCGTGCTCAAGTTGTTACTCCGCACGGAACGATAGAGAGCGTTTAAAAAGAGAAAAGGCTCCAAAATTAGTTTTCCTTCGCGTCAAAGTCTTCGATAAAACAAGCATTTCTCAGCTGCCGGCCTCGAGTGGAATGCAGAATCTATTGATCGAAAATTGATTAAAGCGTCGTAATCACCCTTTAGCCATCCGTGGTATCATACTTCTGATTTTTTTGCCACAGAATCATTTACATGTGCCGAAAGTCTAGGTCAATAGGGGTTGTTTGCGTAAGTACTGCGGGGTTGTGACCGCTATGGATTGAATATCGCAGGGTGTTTTTTAAAAAGATACTCTCTGGGGCAGTGCTCTACTGGCACCTTGTGTGGTCTGAAACGGTGAAATTCGTAGCCAGCACGCTAATCCCGTTTCAGGAGTCTCCGAGCATCGTGGTTCGTTGGAGAATAATTCCTCTGATGAAGATGCTGAGTCATTTGTCAAAAATGATGACATAATAATCCCGGTAGTGGAGCACGGTAGGGGAGCAGAGATAGCGGAGGCAAGGGGAGCGCTCACATGTATGAAAGAACACTGGAGTATGGACATCGGGAACGTTCTAGGGCAAGAACGGATGTATAGAGCATATGCGGAGACATAGGGCTGTCACATGTACGAGCAGAGCTTTCACTATCATACTTAAGGTGAACCGTAACTAGCAACCTCCATAGAGAATACACACCAGAACCTCTCCACCTGTCAACACACGAACACTCGATTGATAGCACCTCCATCAAAAAAGCCCATACTCGTGCTAGAAATAGTTGACCGCTGACTGATCTTCCATAGCTTATACTCGCTCTATCACAACAAGGGAGCTAGACCAAACCAGAGTACAAGAGTGCCCAGGGAGATGTTTTCGTACAAGATAGGATCGCTACCCAAAATAATCCTAGTCTTGTAAGAAAACGTCTCCTCTGGCAGTTGCGCTGGGAAGTGTGCCTGGGGACCAATCTTGCTTTTCTGATGGCTTAGGGGGTAGTGCAGCCCTCGGTTTTGGCTTCATTGCGTACGGTAATATAGTAAGGTAATCACTGACTGCAAAGACTTACTGTCATCCATTGTTACTAGACAGTGAGCATAATTCGCATAGTGGGATAAGCTTAGGGGGAAGTCAGTCATGCATAAATAGTACGGTAATGGCAAATCATACCTAATAGCAAGAAGGGTGATCTCAGATCCAGCCTTGCCCACATGAAGCTTCTTAATAATATCCAATTTAGTATGGAGCTCAGATGCGCACAGATAACCAACAATATATTCTTCTAATCCCCCTTTCGGGTGCTTCATACCTGCTACTTGCGGCTCGCTTCTAGATCCTAAATGCACATGACCACGCGTCCTGAATTTGATCCCAACTACCGGTACTGTACTGCAAGAACCCGTTGAACCCACTGTCGGGACACGCAACGGAAGTCACCGAGCTGAACTGTAATGCTTGACAGAGTGAGTTAACAACATTACGAACACAAGTTAACGAGATACAGCGTGCTCAACTTAAATAAGATATACCGAGTCTGGAAGACATCGTTCCTTCTCAGGGTGATTTATCTCAGATTACGATGGCCAGAGCCAGACTAATGAGCAAAATCAAGCATGGGTTCTCACTCATAGCCCTGGACTTCCGCAGAAATCACCAGTGGTGACAAAAATATATAAACCCCAAGGAATCCGCTCTCCTAGACAACTTCCCACAACCAGACAAACTCCAAGATACAATTCACACAACAATCTACTTTTCAAAAAATCTGCAAAAGCCTACTTAACCCTCAATCACTAAAAATGCAATTCACTACCTTCCTCTCTGTTTTCGTCTTCGTGGCCACTGCACTCGCAGCTCCTGCTCAGGTGCCGGACCCCAGTATCAAAACGGACCCCAGCGCCCAAGCAGACCCCAGCACTGAAACCCAAGCTGGTGACCCCACCTGGGAATTCCGCCCTTTCAGCGACGCTTCGTGCCAGAACTCCCCTCACGATGTCCTCAGCGGTCCACAGACTCCAGGATCTCAATGCATCAACATCACCGAGCGCTTCGGAACCGGAGTCAATGCGGCACAAAGCGCCCAGGGCTGCAAGAGTAAGCTCCCCTCCCCCAGACCCGCATGAAGTGAGATTTCTAGGATCAGGCTAACGAGGGTTCGATTAAGTCTACACGTTCCCCAATGGCAACATTAACTGCAGCGGGACCCCTGAAACCGGAGCACCACTGTCCAATACTTGCTCCGCCCACCCCTCCCAGATCGGCAGTATTCGTGTGGATTGTTAAAATATGAGAGTTTCTACTCTATAGTGTTCTGGTGGAGGCAGTGGTGTAATGTATGGTGCGAGATGTCATGTTTTTATAGCTTGATTGGGCAATTGTGGGGAATGGATCGGGAGATTTAGATTGATTGGGGAGGTAATAGTTCTATGGACAATTGAGTAAACATTTTTAATACCGGTCCGTTTTTGATAGATGCATTTTTGTGGAGTTGTGATCCTTGCCTATTAGTACTTTCGAGGTTCCAAAAGTCACCAGATCGCACTCGGTCGTAGATGAAGGATTATCGGAAAAGATGTACTATTAAAAATACACCCGAGCTTCTATAAGCTTTCAACAACCCAATTAAAATCATGCATAGGTTTTCCCGGAGAGAGCTTAAGCAGCCCCACTTATCAACACTCGCCATAACCTACAAGTTAGCTCGCGTTCTAGGACAATGCTCCGCTAGCGCGCCTAGGCACAGTATGTATAATATCGCCATTACGTTAAAGTCCCCAAGGGAAGAAGATAGCTGTGAGAGGGAGGGGGATACCCCAGCAGGATCTGGGCATATAACCAATGCCCTCCTTTCCTCCCCGCAGGAATCACCTCCCGAAGCCACTGGCGGCAGAGAATCGATACTCTATTTAAACGAGCTGAAATTGTGTACTGCAGACATCTCAACCGCCAAAAGATGAGTTGGCAATAATTCCGAGAATGCATTCACCCATTCATTCGTTCATCCATCCATCCAGCCAGGACACAGAACCCTAAAAAATCAGTAGCCAAGAATGCGTAAACCCAAAAGGCACAATACTCAAAAAACCATGTTGGAAATGGCTGTTTAATGGCTGCACTTAGTGAAGAATGTGCTCACACTCTGAGGTTGCTGAGGTATACGTACGCACTAGTCAAAGGACGCGCAAGCTATAAAAATATTTTCACCCCTTTTGTTTCTCCTTTCTTATTCCCTTCACTCGCCTCACACCTTTCTTCCCGTGTACAACTTTCCTTAAGTCTTTCCTTTCATCAAGTTATCACAATCAATGATGATCTGCATCTCCACTTAGAGGGACCCCCAGATGTTGAAGGAAACATTGACGACTCTTGTTCTCCCCGATGGGCTGTGTAGATTCACGCTGCAGCTTGGAAGTTCTACGTAGGTAGGGTTGGGATCAGGGCAGCATGTATAAGACCGATCAATATCTTCCAGTGGTCAATTGTTATCTTTTTTTTTGATACTCAGGATCGTTGGGGATTGGTTTCCAGAGGCAGTTGGTAGGTAGCGTCATGTCATCTTACTCTGTCGTCTACGAGTTTCTAGTTTCAAAAGTTAGTGCGCGACGCATTCCAGGGGATGAGTGTAATATAATACGCGGTACCCGTGCTTGGGACAAAATGAGAGGACTTTGTGGTGACGAATCCTCCATTTCTTGGACGCCACAAGTTGTGCATGCCAGGGAAAGACTATGCGTACAGATGGGGCCAATACAGAGGGTCCACGAGCGGTGAGCAAGTTATAGAGTGCATCCTACACTGCTTATATGGGACTGGGCACCTGTCATGTTGGATTGGGGTTTGAAAAAGATATTTATATAACCTGGTATCATAGCTAGTTGGTGCAAAAAACCCTTTCAAGCAAAACTAGACGAGCAACCAATTGTCGCCCAATCGGTGAGTATCGAGAGAAATTCTCTCACAAGATTTTTGACATCAGATGAAGTTCTTTCCCTAGGCTTAAAGAAAAAATGCAATCACATAGCTCTTCTTGGATTCTTTTCCGTGCACAGGTTGTTACTCCGCAGGGAACTATACTCGTAGAGAGCGTTTAAAAAGAAAAAAGCACCAAAATTAGTTTTCCCTTCTATCAAAGTCCTCGAGAAAACAAGCATTTCTCAACTGCCGGCCTGGGGCCGGATGTAGAATTCATTGATCGGAAGTTGATTAAAGTGTCGCAATCACCCTTTGGCCATCCATGATGCCTCTGATTTTTTGTCACAAAATCATTTGCATGTGCCGAAACCCCAGGTCAATAGGCGATGTTTGCGTATGATGCCGCGGTGTTGTGATTGCTACGGATTGAATATCGTAGGGTATTTTCCAAAAAAGATACTCTGTGAGGCGGCCTTCTACGGGTACCTGGGAACACCGTTCATGGGTAGTCTGAAACAGGGAAACTCGTATCCAGCAGGCTAATCCTGTTTCAAGAGTCTCCGAGTATCGTGGCATGTTGGAAATTAATTCCTATGATGGTGCTGAGTTATTTGAACTTTAAAAAGCCGATACTCGTAACTAAGAGTAGCTAACTGCTGACTGATCTCCGAAAACTTGTGCTCATTCTACCTGCTGTCTCGACAAGGGAGCTGTACCAAACCAATCCGGAGCACCCTACAAGAGTGCCCTGGGAGATGTTTTCGTACCTGACAGGACCTCCACCCGGCAAAACAACTCCTACTTTGTAAGGAAACATCTCCCTTAGTAGTCGTACTGGCAAGTATGCCCAGAGACGAATCTTGCAGTTTTGGACTCAAAGGATAGTGCAGCAGTCTATTTTTGGCTTCATTACATGCAATAATACAGCAAGGAATTACTAACTGCAGAGACCTGCTGTCACCCCTCGTTACTAAACAGTACTTATAATTCGCATAGTGGGATAAACTTCGGGGGAGCCCAGTCACGCATGGGGAGTACCGTAACTGCGAATCATACCTAATAGTAGGAAGGGCCATCTCAGATCCAGCCTCACCCGCATGAGGATTCTCAATAATATCCAGGAGCGGGAAATCGTGAAACTTTGGTAGACTAGCATACAAGCAACCAACTAGTCGACCTTATAGACAATCACACCCTGAAGTTGAGACCGCGACTGGAAAATTATTCGTAGTAACCCCCGTGAGAAAAAAAGGGCATCGAATTCACTAGCGGAGTAATCGCTACTAACTATACGCCTCAAAGTGGGATCCGTTTCACATGCCCTCACAGCCACTAATTCATTTCTCCTCTGTATTCTAAGGCGAAGGGTATTTTTTCATCTGAGGGGTCGGACTGGCATGTAGAGAGATACATAGAATGGCGGGTCATCACCAAATCCTGAGTTATTCACTCCATTGTGAGACAAGCCTTTGTGGTGGGATCCTAATATGCAAGCAAAGGTAAGGGGTACAAGTACTAGTACACTGCCCGAATATCCGAGTGCCAATTTAGTATAGAGCTCAGATGCGCACAGATAACCAACAATATATTCTTCTAATCCCCCCTTTCGGGTTCCTTTTACCTGCTACTTGCGGCTCGCTTCTAGATCCTAAGTACACATGACCGCGCGTCCTGAATTCGATCACAACTACCGGTACCGTGCTGTAAGAACCCGTTAAACCCACTGTCGGGACGCGCAACGGAAGTCACCAAGCTGAACTGCAATGCTTGACAGAGTGAGTTAACAAAATTACGAATACAAGTTAATGAGATGCAGTGGGCTCAACTTAAATAAGATATACCGAGTCTGGAAGACATCATTCCTTCTCGGGATGATTGTCTCGGATTGCGATGGCTAGAGCCTGACTGGTGAACAAAATTAAGCATGGGCTCTCACTCACAGCCCTAGACTTCTACATCACCAGTGGTGACAACACTATATAAACCCCAAGGAATCCGCTCTCCTAGACAACTTCCCACAACCAGACAAACTCCAAGATACAATTCACACAACAATCTACTTTTCAAAAAATCTGCAAAAGCCTACTTAACCCTCAATCACTAAAAATGCAATTCACTACCTTCCTCTCTGTTTTCGTCTTCGTGGCCACTGCACTCGCAGCTCCTGCTCAGGTGCCGGACCCCAGTATCAAAACGGACCCCAGCGCCCAAGCAGACCCCAGCACTGAAACCCAAGCTGGTGACCCCACCTGGGAATTCCGCCCTTTCAGCGACGCTTCGTGCCAGAACTCCCCTCACGATGTCCTCAGCGGTCCACAGACTCCAGGATCTCAATGCATCAACATCACCGAGCGCTTCGGAACCGGAGTCAATGCGGCACAAAGCGCCCAGGGCTGCAAGAGTAAGCTCCCCTCCCCCAGACCCGCATGAAGTGAGATTTCTAGAATCAGGCTAACGAGGGCTCGATTAAGTCTACACGTTCCCCAATGGCAACATTAACTGCAGCGGGACCCCTGAAACCGGAGCGCCACTGTCAAATACTTGCTCCGCCCACCCCTCCCAGATCGGCAGTATTCGTGTGGATTGTTAAAATATGAGAGTTTCTACTCTATAGTGTTCTGGTGGGGCAGTGGTGTAATGTATGGTGCGAGATGTCATGTTTTTTATAATTTGATTGGGCCAATTGTGGGGAATGAATGAGTCGAGGAATTTAGATTGATTGGGGAGGTAATAGTTCTATGGATAATTGGATAAATATTTTTATTACCGGTCCGTTTTAATATATGCATTTTTGTGGAATTATGATCTTTGCGCATGACCTATTAGTACTTTCGAGGTTCCCAAAGTCACCAGATCGCACTCGGTTGTAACTCAAGGATTGTCGGAAAAGATGTACTTCATCGTACTAAAAATACCTCCGAGCCTCTAAGGGCGTTCAACAATCCAACTAAAATCATGCATGGGTTTTCCCGGGGAGAGCTTAAGCAACCCAACTTATCAACACTCGCCATAACCTACAAGCTGGCTCCCGTGCGGGGACAATGCTCAGCTGGCGCTCCTGGTAATGTACTAGTATAGTACCGCCATTAAGTTAAAGTCCCCAAGAGAAGAAGATAGCTGTGAGAGGGAGGGGGATACCCAGCAGGATCTGGGTATATGACCAATGCCACCTCTCACCGCTGGAATCCCCTCCCAAAACCACTGGCAGCATAGAATAAAAACTCTGTGAAAACTAGCTGAAATTGTGTACAGCAAACATTTCAACCGCCAAAAGATGAGCTGGCAAAAATTCCGAGAATGCATTCACCCATCCATTTATTCATCCATCCGGCGGAGGTACAGAACCCGAACGGACCAGTAGCCAAGGATGTGCACACCCAAAAGGCACGATACTCAAAAAAAACAATACTTCCCCCGGAAACGAACATAGTCCTGTGATCCTCGCCTACGAACCTCACAGTCCGCAACCCCAGCTGAATCGTATTCCTTTCCTCTAAAAAAAAAAGGGACGAGTTACACTTCATAGCCCCCCTCCCCCCCTACCCCCAACAATACTACATCACCGGACCATCAAACCACTTATTCGCCTTACCCGGGAGCGCTGTTCTCACCACCACCAGCCCCATAACTAATCACCAGCCACACACCATCGAGTGACCCGCCATGACCTCGTGCGCCTTAGCTCAGTTGGAAAAATGAGAAGAAAAAAGAACTAGAAAGGCCGATCGCGTACCGCACCCCCCTCCTCTCTTAATGGCCCCATAACTGGGTTAAGTTGTGTAACATGGGATTTATTATACTAAGAGTCAGCAAGGGCTTTTTCTCTTCTCCTCGACGTTTGTTTTCCCCACCAGACGGGACACAGTACTATATTACCCAAGGCAGGTATGTTTTTTATTAGCCGTTTGTTCGTTCTGTGTTGATTAGATTGGGGTGTCTTTCCTGTCTCTGCCGGTCGCTCCCGAGGTAAAGTGGCACGCATCTCAGGTTCTGGTTTTGTTTTGGCACAGCTCTCTAGTCTTTTTATGGAACGAATCAACTAGAGGAGGGCCTGGATGGTTTGGTAGGTGGAGGGGCCCGCAGCTGTTGAAGCAAACATTGGCGACTTGTTTTCGCTGATGGGCTGTGCAGATTCGTGTTGCAGTTTGGAAGTTCCACGTAGGTAAAGTGTGGGTCACCGCAGTAATCATTGGACGAATCAGTAAACTCTTCCAGTGGTCAATTGTTATCCTTTCTTTTTTTTTTGATACTCAGGATCACTGGGGATTGGCGTCCGGAGGCAGTTGGTAGGTGGCGTCACGTCGTCTCACTCCCTCGTCTTTGAGTTTTTCGCTTCAAAGGTTCGTGTACGACGTATTTCCGGGGATGAGTGTAATATAATACGTGATATCCGTGCTTGGGACAAAATGAGGGGACTTTTGAGATGACGAATCCTCTGTCCTTTGGATGCCACAAGTGGTGCATGCCAGGGAAAGACTATGCGCATAGCTGTAACTGATACCGAGGATCCACGAGCGGTGAGCAAGTTATAGAGTGCGTCCAACTCTGTCTAGATGGGGCTGGGTATTTCTCATGTTGGATTGGGGTTTGAAAATGATGTTTAGATTACCTGGTATCATAGCTAGTTGGTGCAAAACCCCCTTTCAAGCAAACCTAGACGTACAGCAGATTATCACCCGATGGGTGAGTATCGAGAGAAATTCTCTCGCAAGATGATTGACATCAACGACAGTTCTTTCCCTAAATTCAAAAAACAAAAGATCACATGATTCTTCATGAATTTTTTCCCACGCCCAAGTTACTCCGCAGCGGACTATAGAGATTTGTTTAAAAACAGAAGAAGTACCAAGATTAGTCTCCCTTCCGTCAAAGTCTTCGAGAAAACAAGCATTTCTTAACTGCCGGCCTGGGGTGGAATATAGAATTCATTGATTGAAAATTAATTAAAGCGCCGTAATCACGTTTCCTCCCGGGCCATTTAGCTTGACTCTGACTTTTTTTTTGATGGAAAATCATTTACGTGTGCCGTGACCCTAGATCATTAAACGATGTTTGCGTACTGCAGCCTTGTGACTGATATGGTTTGAATATCGTAGCGGTATTTTTCAAAAAAGATACTTTATGGGGCGATGTTCAACGAGTACCTAAAGACACTGTCCTTGTGTAGTCTGAAACAGTGAAACCCGTAGCCAACACGTTAATCCCGTTTTAGGAGTATCCGAGTATCATGGGGGTCGTTGGAGATTAATTCCAATGATGATGATGCTGAGCCATTTGACCGTTAAAAAGCCGATACTCGTAATCAGAAATAGTCAACTGCTGAATGATCCCCGACAACTTATGCTCATTCTATCTCAAAAAGGGAGTTGTATTAGACCGATCTGGAGTATAAGGGTACCCAGGGAGATGTTTTCGTACATAACAGTATCGTTACCCAGCAAAATAATCCCTGTCTTGCACGAAAACATCTCCCCTGGCAGAGGCACAGGTAAGCGTGCCTGGGGACGAATCTTGCTGTTTCGGATTCTGCAAGGGATAGTGCAACAGTCGGTTTCCGGCTTCATTGGGTACGTACAGTAACACAGCAAGGTAATTACTGACTGCAAAGACTTGCTGCCACTCCTTGCTACAAAACAGTGCGCATAATTCGCATAGTGGGATAAGCTTAGGGGGAAGTCAGTCATGCATAAAGAGTACGGTAATGGTAAATCATACCTAATGGTAAGAAGGGTGATCTCAGATCTAGCCTCCCCCACATGAAGCTTCTTGATAATATCTGGTAGTAAGATGGTTGTGAAACATTAGTAGGCTAGCATGCAAGCGGTCAACTAATCGACCATATAAACCATCACACCCTGAGGTTGAAACTGCGACTGGCAAATAATTCAGGGTAACCCCTGTGAGAAAAACGGGTATTGAATACTTTTGCGGAATAATCACTACTAACTATACGTCTCAACGTAGCATCCGTTTCTCAGGCTCTCACAACCACTAACTCTTTTCTCCGTTGTATTCTAAGTTGAAGGGGCATTTTTTCATCTGAGGGGTCGGACTGGCATGTAAAGAAATACATAGAATGGCGGGTCATCACCAAATCCTGAGTTATTCACTCCATTGTGAGACAAGCCTTTGTGGTGGGATCCTAATATGCAAGCAAAGGTAAGGGGTACAAGTACTAGTACAGTACACTGCCCGAATATCCGAGTCCCAATTTAGTACTGAGCTCAGATACGCACAGATAATCAACCATATATTTTTCCAATCTCCCCTTTCGGGTGCTTCTTACCTGCTACTTGCGGCTCGCTTCTAGATCCTAAGCACACATGACCGCGCGTCCTGAATTCGATTACAACTACCGATACCATACCGTAAAAACTCGTTGGGCCCACTGTCGGGATACGCATCGGAAGTCACCGAGATAAACTGCAATGCTTGGTAGAGTGAGTTAACAAAATTACGAATACAAGTTAATGAGATGCAGCGGGCTAAACTTAAATAAGCTATACCGAGTCTGGAAGACATTATTCCCCCTCGGGGCAGTTTGTCTGGGGTTCCGATGGCTAGAGCCTGACTGGGGAACAAAATTAAGCATGGGCTCTCACTCACAGCCCTAGACTTCCGCAGACATCACCAGTAGTGACAACAATATATAAACCCCAAGGAATCCGCTCTCCTAGACAACTTCCCACAACCAGACAAACTCCGAGATACAATTTCACACAACAATCTACTTTTCAAAAAATCTGCAAAAGCCTACTTAACCCTCAATCACTAAAAATGCAATTCACCACCTTCCTCTCTGTTTTCGTCTTCGTGGCCACTGCACTCGCAGCTCCTGCTCAGGTGCCGGACCCCAGCATCAAAACGGACCCCAGCACCCAAGCAGACCCCAGCACCGAAGCCCAAGCTGGTGACCCAACCTGGGAATTCCGCCCTTTCAGCGACGCTTCGTGCCAGAACTCCCCTCAGGATGTCCTCAGCGGTCCGCAGACTCCAGGATCTCAATGCATCAACATCACCGAGCGCTTCGGAACCGGAGTCAATGCGGCACAAAGCGCCCAGGGCTGCAAGAGTAAGTTCCCCTCCCCCAGGCCCACATGAAGTGAGATTTCTAGAATCAGGCTAACTCCATTAAGTCTACACGTTCCCCAGTGGCAACATTAACTGCAGCGGAACCCCTGAAACCGGAGCACCACTGTCCAATACTTGCTCCGCCCACCCCTCCCAGATCGGCAGTATTCGTGTGGATTGTTAAAATATGAGAGTTTCTACTCTATAGTGCTCTGGTGGAGGCAGTGGTGTAATGTATGGTGCGAGATGTCATGTTTTTATAGCTTGATTGGGCAATTGTGGGGAATGGATCGGGGGATTTAGATTGATTGGGGAGGTAATAGTTCTATGGATAATTGGATAAATATTTTTGCTACCGGTCCGTTTTTGATAGATGCATTTTTGTGGAATTGTGATCCTTGGGCATGGCCTATCACTACTTTTGAGGTTCCCAAAGTCACCAGATCGCACTCGGTCGTAGGTGAGGGAACATCGGAAATGTGCTGCCCCTGCAGTGTTAATAGTGACAAACTTCCCTATATCACGCCAAAAATCGAACTAAAAAACTAACTTCGCACTTTTCTAGAAATGTCAATCGAGTGATACCAAAGCATTTCAGGTCAAGTTATTAAGTAGATCCTTTTCTAATAACAGGCGCACTAAACTTGATATGAGAGTGATGCTGCCAGTAGCTGTGAGGTAATCCACCTGTCAATATTTACTAACTTAACCAACATCCAGGGTCATGTGATAGCATCACACCTCTTGAGGTTGAATCTGCCAATCAAAGAATAACGCTAATTTCACTAGTGTCTCTTCAGAAAGTTGTAGGGAAATTCGGCACTATCAACAATGCGGGTCACTAAAAATACACTCGCGATAACATACAAGTTGGCTCGCGTGAGGGGACAATGCTCAGCTTGCGCTCCCGGGAATGTATATCACCAGCATTAAGTAAAAGTCCCCAAGAGAAGAACATATCTGTGAGAGGGAGGGAGGCTCCCAGCAGGATCTGCTATAGATATATGACCAATGCCCCCCCCCCCGCGCAGGAACCAGCTACACACAATCGAGTGACCCGCCATGACCTCCTGTACCTCGGCTCAGCTTGAAAAATCCCAAGAAAAAAGAATTACTATACTATAGCAAAACGAATCCCGTACCGCACCCCCCCCCCCATTTCTCAATGGCAACATAAGTTAAGTTGCGCGACAAGGGATACATTATACCAAGAGTCAATGTGGCCTCTTTTTTTCTCTCTGGCGTTTGTTTTCCCCACATATTGGTAACAGTACAGTAGTGCCTGAGGTGGGTATGTTTTTTATTAGTTGTTTGTTCACTCTGTGCTCATTAGACTTTGGGGCGTTTTTCCCGTCTTGCCGGCCACTCCCAAAGTAAAGTGGCACGTGTCTAGGGTTCACGTTTCGTCCACGCACTGTTCTCTACTGTTCTTACGAAACGAATCTTTTTTCTAGAAGAGGGTCTGGATGGTTTGGCAGGTGGAGGAGGGAGCAGCTGTTGAAGCAAACGTTGCTTCTTGTTCTCGCCGATTGGCTGTGTAGACTAGTGCCGTAGCCCGGAAGTTCTACCTGGGTAGGGTAGGGGTCACGGCAGCATGCATAGGACGGATCATTAAACTCTCCCAGTGGTCAATTCTTATCTTTTTTTTTTGATACTTAGGATCGCTGGAGATTAGCTTCCGGAGGCAGTTGGTAGGTAGCGTCATGTCATCTCACTCGCTCGTCTAAGAGTCCCTAGTTCGAAAAGTGAGTGTACGACGCATTCCAGGGGATGAGTATAATATAATACGCGATATCCGTGCTTGAGGCGAAATGAGGGGACTTTAGGATGACGAATCCTCCATTTCTTGGACGCCACAAGTTGTTCATGGCAGGAAAAGCCTATCCATATATCATAACTGGGATCAATACCGAGGGTCCACAAGCGGTGAGCAAGCTATAGAGTGCATCCTACTCTGCCTAGATGGAGCCGGACACCTCTCATGTTGGATTAGTGTTTGAAAATATGTTGTGATTACCTAGTATCAGAGATAGTTGGTGCAAAAACCCCTTTCAAGCAAACTAACACGGGCCAATTGTCGCCCAATCGGTGAGTGTCGAGAGAAATTCTCTGACGAGATGTTTGACATCAATGACAAAGTTCTTCCCCCGGATTAAAAAAAATCACAAAATTCTTCGTGAATTCTTTCTCATCCCCAAATCACTCCGCAGGGCGCTATAGATAGTGTTTAAAAAGAGGGAAAAACCCCCCAAAATTAGTTTTACTTCCTCAAAGTCTTCGAGGAAACAAACATTTTTCAACTGTCAGCCTAGGGTGAATGTAGAATTCAATGACGGGTTGGTACAACCCATTGCCAATTGGACAAAGTACACACAACCCGCCTGGAACGCAGGTCTCGGAGGCCGGCGGGAAAAGGTATTACCGGTTGCTGGGCCAGTGCGGGGCCATAGCTCAAGGAAGCACGGCCCACGGAACCTCACCACGATTGTCCCCTTTTCTGCTCCCCCAGACCTCGAGATCACTATCCTTCCCACAGCTCGCGTTCTTTATCCATCGCGTTCTTTATCTCTCGCGTTCTCAATTTCTCGCGTTTTTCATTTCTCTCCCACCCTCCCTGTGTCGACACTCCTTGCGCCCTCATTGCCACATCGGGAAACATCGGTGGTAACGATCTCCCCGGGCAAGGGCAGCGACATTCTCAGTAATGCCTCCGGCAGTGGAACCAGGTATCGGATGAGATGGATATAGGCCCCGAATGTACTTTCTTTTGGCGTTGTTCTGTTTTTGCCTTTCATGTTTCCCTTTCTTGCTCATTTAGTTACTTCTAATTGACTTGTCCAACTTTGGAAAATTGGTTGATCGAAAATTGATCAAAGCGTCATAATCACCTTTTGGCCATTTCTGATGCCTCTGATTTTTTCGCCACAAAATCACACACGGGCGCCGTGATTCTAGATCAATAGACGATTTTTGCGTACTCCATTGTAACAACTATGGTTTGGATATCGTAGGGTATTTTTCGAAAAAGCTACTTGGTAGGACAGTATTCTACCGGTTCCTAGGGGCACCATCCCTGTGCAGTCTGAAACTGTGAAATTCGTAGCCAGCACGCCAGTCCTGTTTTAGGAGTCTCCAAGTATTGTGGTTCCTTGGAAATTAATTCCTGACAATGATGATGATGATGCTGAGTCATTTGAACGTTAAAAAGGCGATACTCGTAAGTAGAGGTAGTTAACCACTGACTGATCTTCGATAACTTATACTCATTCTATCTGCTATCTCAGCAAGGGAACTGTATAGCAGCATTGGCAAAAGATTTCACACCCTTCCGAGTACCACTAGCCTCTGGAAATTCTTTACCAAGACTCCTTCGATTATTTAGTAGAAAAACTTGTAATGAGAGCTTACAATGTCCTTAGAGGCGTATCAAAAAGAGAGTTATCAAAAAGACTCCAGCTGGCCTGTTGTTGTGAATAGGTATTGCTCTTGAAGTACAAGGAAGGGTATGATAACTTTCCGAACGCGTGAGTGTGGAGAGGAAGAAACAAGAGATCGCATGCTACTATATTGCAGACTATGGAAGGAAGTCAGGGAAGAAGTATGGAAAAGGTGGTGGAAAGGGTTGATGCATAAAGAGGGATGGGTGGAAATGGATAGGATGCTGTCCGAAAAAGAGGGGACGGAGAGAGTCGAGGAGTTTAGAAGGACACAGTGGATGAAGAGAAATTTGGTAATGGGGAAGGTGGAAGAAAGAGAAGAGAGGAAGGAAATAATTTTAAGGCCATGGGAGAAGAAAGGGAATGAAAATTTGGCAAGAAGTAGCAGGGGAGGAAGAGAAGAGTTGAGAAGAGAGGCAAGGGGGAGAATGAGGAGGTTGAGAAAGAGATGGAGAGAGGGGGTGGCCCTAAGGGGGATGTCACCCATTGCAAGCGACATACCCCCCGACGCACCTAGAGTATAGAGGGAATGAAGGTAGAAAGGGAAGTGGTGTAAGCAAGCCCTGAGGGAAGGGGCTGTAGGCTATAAGGATAAGGTAATCATACTTTCGATAATCACAAACTCGAAATAGAAAAATATTGCAAACCCCCCCTCCCTTTACAAACGCGGGTGTATAATACCAAACCGACCCGGAGTACAAGAGTACCAGGGGAGGCTTTTTCGTACAAGACAGGATCGTCACCCAGCAAAATAATCCCTGTCTTGTACTCGAGTAAGAAAGCATCTCCCCTGGCAGTTGCACCGGTAAGCTTGCCAGGGGACTAATCTCACTGTTTCGGATGGTCCAAGGGATAGCGCAGCAGTCGGCTTTTGGCTTCATTAAGTGCAATAATACAGAAAGGTAATTACTAACTGCAAAGACTTGCTGTCACCCCTCGTTGCTAAGGAGTACGCATAATTCGCATAGCGGGATAAGCTTCGGGGGACGTCATGCATGGGGAGTACGGTAATGGTGAATCGTACCTAATAGTAAGAAGAGTAATCTCAGATACACATGAAGCTTATTAATGATATCTAGGGGCGAGACGATTGTGAAACTTTGGTAGACTAGCATACAAGCAGTCAACTAGTCGACTGTATAAGCCATCACACCCGGAGGTTGAAACTGCAACTGGGAAATCATTCACGGTAACCCCCTTGAGAAAAACCAGCATTGGATACTCCTACGGAGTAATCACTACGAACTATACGCCTCAACATAGCATCCGTTTCAAGGCTCTCACGGCCACTAATTCCTTTCTCCTCTATATTCTTGGTTGCGCGAAATCCAACCAATACTCAACGAGAGCCCATCAATTCTGCTGACCCCGGATGCCCGTAAAGCGCCGCTGGTATTATACTTCCGTCACCGGAGAGAATTTTTGCACTTGGTATACACTAGCGTTGGCGATCAACTGCTTATACCCTCCGACTTTGCCTATGCTATTTTTACAGGTCCCTTGCGGATGGTCGGTGTGCAGGGGAGGTCTATTATTTTACCAACATTGCATTGGGCGCCCATTGCCCGGAGAGTTTCGGGGAAATTATCTTCGTGCAGGTTACCTTCCAGTGGCTAGATACTCCTGGTGGGATTGAGAACTCGGATACCCAAAACGCGGGTAAGCACTGGATACCAACAGAACAAGAGAATTCACCGAAAATTCTACATATTGGCTTCCCATGTCCCTGTTGCTCAGGAACGTGTTTTCCAGATTCCCAAGGCTTCTTGAGAGAGATGACGGATTTCGTTGTCAAAGTCGCTTTTTTGCGGTTTTGGGTTGCATGGTCCCCCCACTGTCCTGGCTTTTAATCTCACCAAGAGTGCAGTATAAGTTGATTTGTTGGGTGATGCGCAAGCTGACCCAAGCGCCCGACAATCCAGGTGAGGAGGATAAATATCAAAGTAATCTGAAATGCAGGACCTACGGCACAGGGTGCTCCAGTATTCCCGCTCGGAGGGCCCGTGAAGGGGCGTTTTTCATTGGAAGAGTCGGACTGGTATCGAGAGATACATAGAATGGCGGGTCATCACTTAATCCTGTCATCCACCTGGTTGTGGAACAAGCTTTTGTGGTGGGATCCAGATATGCAAGCAAAGGTAAGAAGTGCAGTACCCAAAGATTCAAGTACCAATTTAGTATGGGGGCTTAGATACGAATAGGTAATCAACCATACCGGTATATTCTTCTAATCCCTGCTTTCGGATGCTTCTTACCCGTTACTTGTGGCTCGCCTCTAGATCCTAAGCACACATGATCGCGCGTCCTTAATTCGATCCCAACTACCAGTACCATACCGTAAAAACTCGTTGAACCCACTGCCGGGATGCGCAACAGAAGTCACTAAGCTGAACCGCAATAAGCTTAAAAGAGTAAGTTAACAAAATTACGAACACAAGTTAACGAGATACAGCGTGCTCAACTTAAATAAGATATACCCAGTCTGGAAGACATTATTCCTTCTCGGGGTGCTTTGTCTCGGATTGCGATGGCTAGGGCCCTACTGGTGAACAAAATCAAGCATGGGTTTTCACTCACAGCCCCAGACTTCTGCAGACATCATCAGTGGTGACAACATATAAGCCCCAAGGAATCCGCTCTCATAAACAACTTCCCACAACCAGACAGACTCCAAGATACATACAATTCACACAACAGTCTACTTTCAAAAAAAAAGCCCCTTTTTAACCCTCAATCACTAAAAATGCAATTTACCACCTTCCTCTCTGTTTTCGTCTTCGTGGCCACCGCACTCGCAGCTCCCGCTCCGGTGGCGGACTCCAGCATCGAAGCCCGAGCTGGAGCCCCAAGCTGGGAATTCCACCCTTTCCGCGACGTTTCGTGCGAGAGTCCATTTCCCGATATCCTCGGCGGTCCGCAGACTCCAGGATCTCAATGCATCAACGTCACTGAGCGCATCGGAACCGGAGTCTTCTCAGCAAAAAACACCCAGGGCTGCAAGAGTAAGTTCCCCTCTCGCCGGACCCGCATGAGGTGAGATTTCTAGAATCAGGCTAACGATATGGGCTCGATTAAGTCTACGTGTTCCTTAACGGCAACACTAACTGCAGCGGGACCCCTGGAACTGGAGCGCTGTTGTCCAATACTTGCTCCGCCTACTTCTTCCAGATCACCAGTATTCGTGTGGATTGTTAAAATATGAGTGCTTCTACTCTATGGTGTTCCGGTGGAGGCAGTGGTGTGATGTATGGTGCCAGATGTTATGTTTTTTATAACTTGATTGGGCCAACTGTAGCGAATGGATCGGGGGATTTAGATTTATTGGGGAGGTGACAGTTCTATGGATAATTGGATAAATATTTTTACTATCGGTCCGTTCTAAGATATGCGCTTTTGTGGAATTGTGACCCTCGCGAGTGGCCTATCACTACTATTGAAGTTCCCACAGTCACCAGATCGCACTCTGTCAAAGATGAGTGATTATCTGAAAAGATGTAACACTCGATTTGAGTAGATCCTCATTTGGGACTAATGGTCAACTCTCACTTGAAGGTTGACAAAGGGACGTTATACGAAGTTGTTGGAAGGTGGCCTATAGGGCATGGGGTTATGGAGGTTTGCGGATATGGAGAGTTGGAGCTATGCCGTTAGCAGACTCGGACAGAAGGGTATCAGGCATGTGGCTTTGTAGTTCGGACAGTTATTCACCTCGCAGAGGCTTTGTTCATTTCACATCCTATGCCGGTAGGGATAGGGTATTGGTTCTATGGTTTCTTTCACACTCTATGCGGTTAGTATGCGTGTGGTGATGGAGTAACCCCGTCATGGGTTAATGGTACAGTGGAGAGAAGAGTTATGAGTTGCTATCGTAGTCGAATGACTGTCATGTTCGGCAGTTACTGTCATATCCGATAGATGACCCTCATATCTAGTGTTAGTGCATTGTGTGGTACACCATAGGTGGCCACAACGGATCTGTATATAGTTCGCCCATTTCTCCCTGTCTCCAGGGAAGAAGGCATCGACGAATCATCTCCGCATTTTCCCTACAAAGTGCATATAGTGATTGCATTCTTGCTCGTTCTTTCCTTTGTGCTTTGCTAAGGCTCAAACAGAAGTCATTTCTTCTAGTGATCCCGAGTCATCTGCTCTTCTGCTTGTGCTAGCTTCAGGGTCCATCCGGTATTTATTTTCTAGCATTTCCCCCTACCTTGTAGCCCGTCACGGGTTTGGCCCGGCCTGGTAAGGGATACTACAAAGCCCCGGGCCAATTTTTCCTATTAGGCATAGACCTTCTTTATATGTACCTGTTTTTCTAAAGTTGCTTGGTACATCTATGTCCCTCATAGGCTTGCTAACCCGCCAGAACACCAGTTTGCTGCCCCCTCACCTTTCTCCCCCCACCTTCTCTACCTCCACTACCACCCTCCTTTGCTCTCCTGGCAAGGAAAAACAAATCCTCTTCTTAAGCACCAGGAGCTCTCTCTCCCGCTCAATAAAAAATATCTGGGGCCTCTGAAGGGCTTTCAGACCTCTCCAAACCAATTACCAGAAATCCTTCAAGCATTTAACTCTAAGCCAAGCAGTGGTAGCGAAGGATACAAACTGATTATCGGATGTGAGAGCAGTATATTGGCAATACAAAGAGTGCGAAATAGTTGTTTCAAGAGAGCCATGCACTGTTAGAGAGTAACTATACACAAACTAGGCCATATGTTTGTACATATATATTTCATTCTACTACGGTGCACAGTAACTCGCTCCTGAGTATGAACATAGCTAACCCAATCAGGTGTTTTCAGACTTTATTTAAACTCACGATGTGGAAGCAGTGTTAGTTTGTTACAGCGTCAAGATTCATAGCTTGGTCAGGACAAGAACTGGCAAAGCTACTCTGTACTTCTAAGTGGTAAATATAAAGATGATACCCATGTGTCTTCATCCCCTCATTTGCCCTCATTCTTTAAAGGCAGTAAACAGCCATTACAGGGTAGCCAACCCGGTATGATAACCAAACTAACTAGTCCAAGAATATTAGATCTCTTTAGCTCCCTTTGCCTCTTGACCTTGATCTCTTTGCTTGAGCGCCCACTGAAGCCTCTCTTAGAACCAGCACTAGCAGGTATACCGCCGGTCTCTATTGTACCTTTCGTTAGGCAGGAGTAAACCTGCTATACTGACATATCTTCATCCATTACGGGGATGCAGTGTCTTACTAATTGGCAAGCTACTCCAGTATGGGTAATACACGGACAGTGCTCCCAGCAGGCCAGGCCGCTGGTAGTAGTACTTGTAGGTCGGCCCATAGGCCGTAGGCCCGGCCAAGGCAGACCACCCCGAAAGGTAGCCTAGTGTTACGGGGTAGCTAACACGGTAGGATTCCGAGCTAACTAGGCCAAGGATATTCGAGACAACGGATTAATAGTCAGGAAGGCTCGTTGGTAATTGTTTGATAAAGGTAAAGTAATAAAGTATA
>Ga0307517_10002939_pt1 | contig 26970 bp, 27 predicted proteins | sample 23_EM_MG_FD_194515 | JGI IMG/M metagenome (GOLD analysis project Ga0307517, IMG submission 194515) | Populus trichocarpa ectomycorrhiza microbial communities from riparian zone in the Pacific Northwest, United States - 23_EM | ecosystem: Host-associated > Plants > Roots > Unclassified | place... | reverse complement strand
TCGGTCATGGGGAGGCTCCTGTCTGGAGGGAGGTTGCAACTCCTCATCTTCAGACAGGACGCGCCTCTTATCTCTCCCAACCCCGCGCACTTGGCGGCGGAGCCCTACCGCGCGAGCGGTTTAGTCCTTTGACCCGAAGCCGATTTTCGGCAAACGTCCCGTTCGTCTCAAGCGCAGCGATCGATAAGATTTCAGACCACGTTGATGGCCACATCTATATTGCCGCGCGTGGCTTTGGAATAGGGCAAAGCTGCTCCGTGTCCTTGACGAGCTGCTCCGCGACCTCGCGCCCGACACCCGGCAAGCCGACATTGAGGCAGGCACTGAGAGAGTAATTATCGCTGCCTGCGAGGTGCAGATGGACTGCAGCGTCGATGGCAACTTCGGCCAACGTCACCTTGCGCTTGCGAGCTGCGAGCCCGATCGCGCTTTCGAAGCACGCCGACCAGCCGGCCGCAAAGAGCTGCTCCGGATTGGTGCCGATACGCGACGAGCCGGGCGGCGAAATCTTGACATCAAGCCGGCCGTCGGAGCTGCGAGAAACGCCATTTTCGCGGCCGCCGATGGTGTGGGTTTTCGCCGTGTAGATCCCCTTGCCGAAGTCCTCGGTGGCGTTCGCCTTGAGTTGAGTCATGGTTCTCTCCTATGGAGCGTAGCTGGTTGCACGTTGTGGGCGCGCACGTCATGCGCGCCCAGGTCGTCAGGTCGATTTGCGGAGAACTCTGAAGCCAGCCCGGACTTCTTCCGAGAAGGTCTTCGGCTGTTCCCAGGCAGCGAAGTGACCGCCCTTATCGAGCTTGTTGTAATGAATGAACTTGGGATAGGCGCGCTCCGACCAGCTCCGCGGAGCCTGGTAGAGCTCTTCGGGAAACGTGCTGACGACGACCGGAATGGCAACATGCTTCGGTGCAAAGAACGGAAGCTTGCTTTCCCAATAAAGGCGCGCTGAAGATACCGCTGTGTTCGTCAGCCAGTAGAGCGTCACGTTGTCGAGGATGTCGTCCCGCGTGAGGCCCTCAGACTGCCCGTCGAACACGCGTGTGATCAGCGCCAGGCTCCCGCGCGTCGTGGTCGAGCATCCAGGCCGCAAGGCCGGCAGGAGATTCTGCAAGGGCATACAGCGTCTGCGGACGACCTGCCATCTCTTGGGCGTAGCCAAGACCGTGCTTGTAGAAGAAATCGAGCTGGTCATCGCTATCGATCATCGTGGTGAACTGCGGCAACGCGTTGAGGAGACCCTCGGTCGAGGTGATTATCTCAGCGAGAAACACTACAATGCACGAAATCACCGGCCCGATGCGGCAACCGGTGAGGATGGACGGCACCGCCGCCGGCAACACCTTGAGCCATATCTGGTGACGCGGTGTACCGGCCGCCGTCGCCGACCCGATCAATTTCTGCTCGACCATCGACGCGCCGCAATAGGTTGAGAGCAAAATTGGAAACAGTGCGTCCACGGCAACCAGCGTGATCTTCGATTCATGACCAAATCCGAGCAGCAGAAGCAGCGCGGGACGGCCGCCGAGTCGCCGGCCGAACTGATCTCCGGCTCTTGACTAACGAATCGCCGGACCAATGATTGTTTCGATGGTTCCGAGACCGTCGATGCCGCCCGTGACCATGTCGCCAACAACAATGGGGCCGACGCCGGCCGGCGTTCCCGTCATGATCAAGTCGCCAGGTTTGAGCACCATCGAGCGTGATAGAATCGAAATGACGTCTGGCACCGACCAAATCAATTCGGTCAGATTGGCGTCCTGCTTCACGATGCCATTAACGGCAAGCCAGATGCGACCTTCCGTCGGATGACGACCACTCTGGACGCGGTGAAGCGGCGCAATGGGCGCGGACAGATCGAACGCCTTCCCCCAATCCCAAGGTCGCCCCTTGTCACGCGCCTCGAACTGCAGATCGCGGCGCGTTAGATCGATGCCGACGCCATAGCCGAAGACGTGATCGAGCGCGGTCTCCCGGCTAATGTCGAAGCCTTCGCGGCCGATCGCCACAATCAGTTCGATTTCGTAGTGAAAGTTCTTAGTTTCCGGCGGATAGGGAACGGGGACGCCGCTGTCAACGACGGCGTCCGCCGGTTTGGTGAAAAAGAACGGCGGTTCCCGATCCGGATCCTTACCCATCTCGCGCGCGTGGGCGGCATAATTGCGTCCCACACAGAAAATGCGTCGAACGGGAAAACGCGCGCTCTCGCCTTCCACTGCGACGGTGGGAACGACGGGCGGACTAAAAGTGTACTCAGTCATTGAATGTTATCCTCAAACGTTGCCGCGATCTTCGCGAAACAGGTCAAGTTTCTGCTGCACCGGACGATCCGAGAAACTGAACAACACGGCTTCCTCGTCGGCCTCGTGCGTGACCCAATGCCAGCTCGGCACCACGAAAATGTCGCGCGGGCCCCATTCGAAGATCTGGTCGCCAATCCGCGACCGGCCGCGGCCCTCGATCGGCGCGAACACCGTTGCATCCGTCGAGCGATAGCGCGACGATTTGAACCCCTTCGGCAGGAGTTGGACGAAGGTTCCGACAGTCGGCATCGCGAATTGGCCGGTCACCGGATTTGTGTACCGCAGCTTGAGGCCGTGGCAAGCGTCCCATTCGCTCCCCTTCTTCGCGTTCTCAAGTGCTTCCCGCGTTCGGGAATACGGGTAATTGAAGACTGGCGAGGTCTGCGACGAGCGCTTGAGGTCGACCGGAAGAAGATTGTGACCATGGCGCGCAAAACTGTCGCCCGACGGGCGCGTCACCTTTTGCTGATCCTCGTCGAGACCTTCAGCGAACGATGCATCGAAGAACTGAACCAAGGGGATATCAAGCCCATCAAGCCAAAATATTGGATCGGAGGTCTCGTTGCCATGATCGTGCCAGGTCATCGACGGCGTGATCACGAAGTCGCCAGGCTCCATCACGGTGCGCTCCCCGTCTACCGCCGTGTGCGCGCCCCTGCCTTCAAGGATGAAACGAAGCGCCGACTGGCTGTGGCGATGCGCAGGCGCGACCTCGCCGGGCATCACGAGCTGCACGCCAGCATACAGGGATGTGGTGATTTTCGATTGGCCGCGCAGGCCTGGGTTTTCGAGAACCAATACCCGGCGCTCAGCTTCTTTGGCAGTAATGAGCTTCCCGGCGTCCATCATGTAGGCGCGGATCGAATCGAAACGCCACAGATGCGGCCGGCATGGGCTTTTCGGCGTCGCTGTAATCAGGTCGCCCATAACATTCCACAACGCGGAGAGGTTTTCGCCGTCAATCGCGCGATAGAACGCTTCTCGCTCAGGTGTCTTCTGAATGGTGTGATCCACAATCAGCTCCTTGATGCCATCTTCCGATATGAAGCATACTGTCAAACAGCATACTGGCTAATTCCCACGTCGGCCGTTCGCCGTAATTGCACGCACCATCTTCCCTAACGTTGATCAGACCAGACGATCGATCCGTTTAGCGTCACAGTCCAAGCTGACGTGACGCCAACAGCCTCATGATATCGCTCGTACCTCCGCCGATCATCGGGAAGTACGAGTCTCGCAAATATCGTTGAATCGGAAATTCCATCATGAGACCGTAGCCGCCGAAGATGTTGAGGGCCTTCTGGCATACGTCGTTGCATCCCTCCGCGGCGACAATCTTTGCCATGGCCGCCTCGCGGATAATCGATAGACCACGATCCGCCATCGCTGCGGTCTGATAGGTGTAGAGCCGCGCCTGCTCCAGAGTAGCCAGCATGTCCACGAGTTTGAATTGCACGGCCTGAAAGCTCCCCACCGGACGCCCGAACTGAACGCGCTCCTTGGCGTAACGGAACGCGGCGTCATAGGCCGCGCGGCCGGTGCCTAGAGCAAGGGCCGCGGTAAATACCCGGTCTACTGTTAGCGACTCATATGCCTTCATTCCTGAGCCGCCGCCCGACAGATGGTACTCATCCGGAACGAAGACGTCGTCAATCACCAGTTCAGCGGTATCGGAGCAATGCGTCGTGAATTTCTCGAGCCGCCGGCCCGGCGTGAATCCGGGTGTCTTGGTGTCGAGCAGGAAAAGCTGGATCGCCTTCGCGCCTTGTAACGGATCGACTGTCGCCGCTACCGTGATGAAATCGGCGATGACCGCGTTGGAGGTAAAGATCTTCGTACCGTTGAGACGAAAGCCGCCCTCGACCTTGATGGCTCGGGTCCTTATGGCGCCGGCATCCGATCCGGCATTGGGTTCCGTGATCGCGAACGCTCCCACCATCTTCCCCTGTATCGCCGGAACGAGGTAGCGCTGACGCAAATTCTCGTTCCCCCACCTGAAGATCGTATGGGTCGCCGTCGATGCATGCATGCACACCGTCGCCGCGAAACCCATGCTCGCGCGGGCAAGTTCCTCGCACAGAATTGTATAAGCAAGATAACGCTGCTCAAGCCCGGCGCCGCCGTATTCTTCTGGATACATGACCCCGAGATAACCAAGCGCCCCGAGTTCTTCGAACAGATCCCGGGCAAATTCGCCGCTGCGATCGAGTTGCTCCGCCCGCGGCACCAAGCGTTCGTCAACCCAGCGCCCAAGCTGGTCGCGAAAGGCAAGTTGCTCCGGTCCAAGGAAGCTATCCATCTCGGTTTTCCTCAATCCCGGTCGATCGGGCTTTTGAGAACTTGATGCGCAATTCCTTCCGCAGCACCTTGCCGGCGCCGTTGCGCGGCAAGATCTCCACGAAAAACACTTCCTTTGGACATTTGTAATGGGCGAGACGCTCTCTCGCGAAGGTCACAATCTCCTCCGTGCGACCGGAAGCCCCAGCGCGCAGCACGATGGCGGTCGCCACCTTTTGAACCCACCTATCGTCTGGAAGGTCAAAAATTGCGACTTCGGCTACGTCCGGATGCTCCCGAAGAACATCCTCAACCTCACGCGGGTAGACGTTCTCACCACCCGAAACGATCATGTCGCTCTTCCGATCGAGGATGTAGCAGTAGCCGTCATCGTCGATTCGCCCGAGATCCCCCGTTGCAAGCCAACCATTGGAGATCGCGCGCGCGGTCGCGTCCGGATTGCGCCAATAGCCGGACATCGTCATCGGGCTCCGAACGAGGAATTCGCCGACCTCTCCTTCGGACAAACGTACCTCGACATTGGAAAACGACCGCCCGCAGGACAGCAGCCTTGCTCCAAGAGGCGGCGAAGAAACCGCCGCGCGGTGAGCCTCGGGGGACAAATACGTCACCATGCCGGCTTCGGTGGATCCATAACCCTGCACGAATCCGCTGCTCGCGAACGCGGTCATCGCGCCTTTCAACACCGATAGAGGTATCGTGGAAGCTCCGTAAAAGACCAGACGCAGCGAGGACATATCCAACGAGGCGACGTCGGGATGTGAAATCAAGGCGTGCAGCATGGCGGGAACGACGTGGATGTTCGTAATCCGACGCTCGGCAATGATCCTGAGGACATCGGCAGGAGTGAAGTCAGCCGTGACAAACGTGGTGCAGCCTGCGGCGAAGCTGGGAAACAGGTGGTACCAAAGGCCGCCCACGTGAAAGAACGGCATTGGTGCGAGTGTCCCGTCCTCCGGGGTGAGGCCAAGCAGTTCATTCACCGCGCGCCCACAGTTAAGCAATAGTCCGCGATGCGAAAGCTCTGCGCCCTTAGGCGCCCCGGTCGTGCCGCTGGTATAGACGAGACAGGCGGTGTCGTCGGGGTGTAGACCGATGTCCAACTGCCGTGACGGTCCATCCGCCAGCCCTGCATACGCGATCCAGCCGTCACGCTCGCCGTCAAAGCAAATTAGATGCGGGCGATGCGAGCCGCTAAATATGTCGTCGATCATGGGAGCGAATTCAGAGCTGGATATGACCGCTCCCGGATTGCTGTCTTCAAGAATTGCCGCGATCTCACGAGGCGACAGTCGCCAATTCAGGGGAAGCGCAATCAGACCGGAAGCCGATACGCAGACCGCCTCCAAATATTCAACCCTGTTGCGCGATATGATGGCAACCCGCGATCCCTTGCCAAGGCCAAGGCCCCGCAGCGCAGACGTGAGCCCCCCAACATGGCGACCGAACTCGCTGAATGTAACCGACGCTCCATCGAGATCGATCAGTGCGGGCTTGTGCGAATACATAGCCGCATTGCGCGCGATAACGTCTCCGATGAGCGAACATTCCTGAAGGGAGGCTCGTAAACCGCCGGTCACGATACTACTCCTTGACAACTTTATTGGCACGCTTCTCCAGAAACGCGGCCAGCCGTAGCTTTGCGTCCGGGGAACTTTGCGCGATACCGGTCATTAAGGCCTCTGTGAACAGACCTTCGTCCGGTCCCATTTCGATGATTCGCGGAAGCGCCTGGATCATCGCGAAGTTGCTGAGAGGCGAATTGCTCGCCGCCCGCTTTGCTATTTCGATTCCCTTCGTCAATCCCTGGCCTTCTCCGACCAGGTACTGTGTGATCCCGAACTGATAACCCTGCTCGGCGTTAAAGGTGCGGCCAGTCATCATCATGTCGGTCACGCGGGAAACACCCAGTAGCCGTGCGATTCTAACCGAGCCGCCGCCGCCCAGAAATATTCCGCGCTGTCCTTCCGGCAATGCGTAGTAGGCGGATGGCTCGGCGACACGCAGGTGGGTGGCGCTTGCCAGTTCAAGACCGGCACCGATCACGCCACCGCGAAGAACGGACACGACCGGCACGCGCGCAAATTGCATCGCACGGAACGCTTGATGATGGTCCAGTGAGTGCATCATGCCGTCGGCGGCGTCGGACTCCTTCAATTCACCAAGGTCAAGTCCCGAGGAAAAATGGTCTCCACGCCCTGCGATTACGACGCCTTTTATGTGGTTCTGGTCAAGTCCGGCGAAGAATGTCTGCAGCCCGTGAATGATCGACAAATCAATTGCGTTTCGTTTCTCCGGTCGATTGAGATGAACCACAGCGATCGAATCGTCCATTTCGACCTGGATGGTCTGCGGAAGCAGCGACCTAATACTTGACATTCGATGTTCTCCTATTTTTTGTGACGCTACTTCGCTGCGTGCCGATGTTACGTCTCAGTTTCGGCCACCAAAGTGGCGGAACCCAAATAGACCGCCATCACGCGGGGATCGTGCAAAAGATTTGCAGCCGGACCTTGGTGAACGATATCTCCGGTTTCCATCACGTAGCCGTAGTCGGCGGCTTCGAGCGCAGCCCGTGCGTTCTGCTCGACAAGCAGAATGCTGACACCGAGCTCCCGCAGGCGTACGATGATACGAAAGATTTCCCTGACGACGAGCGGCGCGAGTCCGAGGCTTGGTTCGTCGAGCATAAGGAGCTTCGGACGCCCCATGAGTGCGCGCCCCAACGCCAACATCTGCCGCTCACCGCCCGACAAAGTGCCGGCCAATTGGCTCGCGCGTTCTTCCAATCTCGGAAACAACTCGTAGGTCCTAGCCAGATCGCGCGCGACCCCTGCCCGATCGCCGCGATACATGAACGCGCCGAGCAATAGATTGTCGACGACGGACATTTGAGTGAACAGTTCGCGCGTCTCCGGTACCAACACCAGGCCGCGCTCAACTCGCTCTTCGACAATGCACTGTTCGAGCGACTCGCCCCTGAGAAACGCCGAGCCGCGATACCCGATCATCCCCATAAGAGCCTTGAGCAGCGTCGACTTCCCTGCGCCGTTCGGCCCGATGATCGTCACGATCTGAGCCTCTTCGAGCGAGAAACTGGCGTCTCGCAATGCGGACACTTTTCCATACGAAACTGTCAGTCCGCGGACGTCGAGAAGAGCGGTCATGCCCCTGCTCCCAGGTACGCGTCCTGCACCTTCGCGTCGGCACGGATTTCCGCCGGCGTGCCCTCAGCAAGTCTGAGGCCGAAGTTCAGCACAACTATCCGATCGGCGAGCCCCATCAGGAATTCCATGTCGTGCTCGACAAGAACGATCGTCATGCCCTTGGCACGAAGGCCGCCTAGTAGCCGGGCGAGCGCCTGCTTTTCCTGGCTGCGCAGGCCGGCCGCCGGTTCGTCGAGCATGATGACAACGGGGTCCGCGGCCAGCGCACGGGCGATTTCCAACACCCTCTGCTGGCCAAGCGGCAGGTTTCCGGCGAGTTCGAGCGGCTTGTCTCCCAGACCCACCTCTTTGAGCTGTTCAAGAGCAAGCGCTCTCACGCGTGATTCATCCGCGGTGTCGAGATTGAGAGCCCCGGCCACGTAGCCACTGGATGTTCGCGCATACGCGCCCAACATGACGTTTTCGAGCAGCGACATGCTGGGGCGGAGCTTGACATGCTGGAAGGTCCGCGCGATTCCGTGACCGGCGATCGTTCGCTGCGACGCGGCCGTAATGTCACGGTTCAGGAAGGTTATTCGACCCTCGGACGGCTTGAGGACACCCGTGATCAGGTTGAACGTAGTACTCTTTCCCGCTCCGTTGGGGCCAATCAGCGCGAAGACGGTTCCGGCCTTGATTTCAAAGCTGACATCATCGACAGCCGTGAGGCCGCCGAACCGCCGCGTAAGCCGATCGACTTTGAGCAGAACAATCCCCGCTTCCGGCATCTTGCGTTTCGGCAAAACGTCGGTGTCTTTCCAATCTGGCAAGAGCGCGACCGAAATTGGCCGCTTGAAGGGGGACCGGGCGCGCCGATAGAGATCCAGCAGGATCGGCATTACTCCGCGCGGAGAGTATTGTAGCAGCACGATGAAAAGTGCGCCGAAGACGATGATTTCGAGATTTCCGCTGTTCGATGAGACGATCGGCAGCAGGTCCTGAAGCCAGTTCTTGACAATAGTCACTGTCGCGGCGCCGACCACTGCTCCGCCGACGAAGCCGGATCCACCAAGCACCGCCATCAAAAGAAACTCGATACCCGAGCGAAGATCGAAGATGGCCGGGCTGATGAAGCGAAGCATATGGGCGTAGAGCCACCCCGCGATTGCCGCGAGCAGAGCGGAGATAATGAAGAGCGCCAGTTTGACGCGAAAGCTGTCGATGCCCAAGCTTTCGACGAGAACTGTGCCGCCTCGAAGCGCTCGGATGCCGCGGCCCTGGCGAGAGTTGATGAGGTTGACCGCCGCGAGAAGCGAAAGGCCGACGATCGTCCAGATTAGAAAGAACATGCGGTCCATTCGTTCGAAAGAGAAGCCTAACAGGACGATCGGCGGAATATGCGTCATGCCCCCGTAGCGGCCGAGCGCTTCGAAGTTTCCGAACAACAGGTAGATCGCGACACCCCAGGCGATGGTCGTGATCGGCAGGTAGTGACCGCCGAGGTGGAGCGTCGAATACCCGATGACGAGCGCGACGATGAAGGTGACGGCGAGTGCTACGGCAAGGCCGAGCCATGGCGACCAGCCGAGCCCCACGCTGAGATAGGCCGTGGTATAGGCGCCGATTCCGACGAAAGCCGCCTGGCCGAACGAGGTCATGCCGCCGGATCCGGTGAGCAGGACAAGTCCCAATGCGACCAGCGTATATATGCCGATATAGTTCATCAGCGTGATCGCAAACGGGCCGAGCAAAAGCGGCGCCATTGCGATCGCTGCGGCAAATCCGATGACCATGAGGGTCCGTGGAGAGGGAGTTGCCATTTACTCTTCCTCGGCGTCGTCGATGAGATTAGCCGCGCCTGCCACTAGCCAGCGCCACAGGACAATCGGGATGATTGCCGCGAAAACGATTACTTCTTTGAAGGCGCTGGCATAGAAGGAAGACACCGACTCGATCAAGCCGACGATCAGTGCGCCTGCGACAGCTGCTGGATAGGCGACGAAGCCGCCGACCGTCGCGCCGACGAAACCCTTTAGCCCGACCATTAATCCCGTGTCGTAGAAGATCGTCGTCGTTGGGCTGATGAGGACGCCGGCAATTGCGGCAATGCCAGAGGCCAGCAGGAATGCAAACGTGCTGGCTCGCGTTGTTCGAATGCCGACAAGACGGGCACCGTCACGGTTCATTGCGGTGGCGCGCAGCGCCTTCCCTAGCAGGCTTCGCTCAAAGAAGAGAAAGAGGCCGACGGAGAGAGCCGCGGCAGCGCCGGCCATTACGAGGGTCTGGCTCGAGATCGAGAAAGAACCGATCTCCAGATCGCCTCGCCAAAATGGAGTCGTTCGCAACCCTTCGGGACCGAAGCAAAGCAACGCCAGGCCCGAAACGGCGAAATGCAACGCCACGGCAATCGTCAGGAGGATCAGGACCGGAGCATTCGCGACCGGTTGAAAGACGGTACGGTAGAGAAGCGGACCGATCGGGAGCACCAACGCGACGCTCAGTGCGATTTGTGCTGCAAGCGGGAGCCGGTGACCCGACGATAGATAGGCCGCGGAGACCGGAATTAGCGGCAAGACCAACCAAACGAGGCCCGCCTTCGGCAGCTGACGCAGCTTGTTGGCGCTCCGAAGCGATTCAGCCTCAAACAGGAACGCCAGCACGGACAGGACAATAACGATCCATATCGTACCGGGCTGCTGTTGAGCCTGAAGGTTTCCCAGTGTCAGTGCCGTGTAGGCGACCAGATCGCCAAATGGAACAAAGATCACCCGCGTAACATTGAACACGAGCACCATGCCCAACGCCATCATCGCATAGATGGCACCAGCCGTGACGCCGTCCTGTGAAATGAGATATGCGATATCCAGATCCATGTGGCAGCTCGTTTGCAATTTCGGACGCCGCGCGGAGAAACAGCGGGCTATTCTTGATCCAGCTCATCGCCGGTTGCGCGAATTCAGTCGGTAGCGGTGATCTTCCTCCCCGGGGGCGCGACGACCCGCAGGCAGGCCTTTCATCATTGGACAAGTTTCCAGAGTCCCGACTCGACCCGGACGAGAACGACGGATCTCTCGTCCACTCCGTAAGGCGAGCCCGGCTTGAAGTTGTAAATTCCCTGGGTACCGACAACCTCCTTGATATCCCGCAAGGCGTCCCTGAACGCTTGACGGAATTCGAGGCTGCCCGGCTTGCTCTTCTCCAGCGCCTTGGCGGCCGCGAGCTTGAAGAGCACCGCGCCGTCGTGGGCATATGCCGAGAAGCCATTGGCCGAGCCCTGCCCGTTGACCGCCTCATAGCTCTTCACGAATGTTGCCGAGACAGCCTTGATCGGATTTGATTCAGGCAGTTGATCGTACGCCCCTACGGGGCCCGTGACCGCCATTACGCTCTCGATCGCGGCTCCGCCGAGACGGAGAAAATCCTTACTGAATACCGCAGGGCTGGCGTAAGTCGGCCCTTTCCAGTTGCGCTCTGCAAGCGTGAGGTGCGGAAGCGCCCCCGGAGTTCCCGACGCCCCCACAAAGATAGCGTCCGGCTTCCTGGACAGCATGCGAAGAACTTGACCGGCGACGCTGGTATCGCTTCGGGCGAAGCGCTCTTCGGCGACGATCTGGATGCCATATTTCTGAGCCTGCTCCTTGAAGGCGTTGAAGCAGAGATCGCCCCAGGGATCGTTGAACCCGATGAACGCCGTCGTCTTGACTCCGCGCTTGGCCATGTCCTTCAAGATCGGAATGATCCAGACACTCCCCGGCTGCGGGATGGTAATGACCCATTCCGACTGAGCGGCTCCCAGCTCGACGGGCGACAATGCGATCTCCGGGACCCGTTCGGCATTAATCAGCGGAGCCATCGCGAAAGCGGCCGGCGTGTTAGCGGGGCCGATAATGACGTCGACCCTGTCGTCACTGATCAGCTTCTGAGCGTTTCTGACCGCGACGGCCGGGTCCGAGGTATCGTCAAGGATCGTGAGCTTGACCTTCTCCCCATTGACCTCCTTCGGGAGAGCGATCTCGAGCCCCTTCCGATATGGAATCCCCAAGGATGAGTTCGCACCCGTCAGAGCGAGCACGACCCCTACGTTGATTTGAGCGTGGACCGGAACGGCGAACCCGCCCGCCAGGATTGCCGCCGAAAGCGCTATTTTGAGAAACATCCGGTCCTCCCTTGTTAACTTCTATCAATACGTACTAGTATGGATGGATACCGGAGTCAACGAAGGAGTGCACCGATGGAACCCAGATCTGATGAATTCGACACAAATCTGCTACCCGATCTTGGGCGGGTCGGCCGGGTTGGCTTGCTTGGTATGGGATCGGTCGGATCCGGCTGGGCCGCCGTCTACCTTGCTCGGGGCATGGAAATTCTTGCGTACGATCCGGGGGAGGATGCTGCGGACCGTACCGTAAAATTCCTGGAGGACGGGTGGCATTCCCTGGTCGAGCTTGGGCTGACAGACCGGGAGACCCCTCCGCTCGATCTGCTGCGGTTTGTTTCAATTGGCGAGGCCGTCAAAACCGCCCATGTCATTCATGAAAATGCTCCCGAGCATCTTGAGGTCAAGCGGCAGCTTCTGGCGGAAATCGAACGATCGGCGCCGGCGCAGACGGTGATTTGCTCGAGCAGCGGCGGATTACCCCCAACCGAAATTCAGGCGGCCATGAAACATCCGGCGCGCATGGTCGTCGCACATCCATTCAATCCGCCTCACCTGATCCCACTGATCGAGGTCGTTGGCGGCGCCAAGACGAGCGGCGCTGTGATCGAATGGACCATGGCTTTCATGACCCACATGGGCAAGAAGCCAATTCGGCTTGATCGTGAAAAGACCGCCTACCTGACCAATCGATTGCAATTTGCCCTGTTGCGCGAAGCCATCCACTGTCTGGACTCCGGGGTCGCAAGCGCGAGAGCGATCGACGACGCCATCAAATACGCTCTAGCGCCGCGGTGGGCGGCGATGGGCGGTCTCATGACGCTGATTTTGGCTGGAGGCCCGGGGGGAATTCGACACACCCTGCAGCAATTCTCGCCAGCCATCGAAAGCTGGTGGGATGATCTAGGCACCCCGCGATTGACAGCGGATGTGAAGGCAAAAATGATATCTGCGGAATTGGAACTGATGGCTGGCCACAGCCTCACTGAATGGATTAGCCTGCGCGATAAGAAGCTCGTAAGGCTGCTTGGCCTTATCGACGATGATTGATTGAGCACCACACTCGGGTAGGCTTGTGTTCCGTATTGGAAGCGAGAACAAGGCAATATTGATGGTATCGCGGAGATAACATGGACCGCACCGCAAAGACGAAAAAGCGAATCTCGCGACAACCGGCGGCGGCGGATCCGCCCCTCGGCAAGGACGAGTGGGTTCGCGCCGCCATTTCGATGCTGGCAAAAGACAGCGTTGATGCACTGAGGATCGATGAACTGGCGGCCCATCTGGGCGTCACAAAGGGAAGCTTTTACTGGCACTTTGACGGGCGCGAGAGCCTGCTGAACGCTGTACTTGAAACTTGGCGCGCGAGAACGACGAGCGACATCGAGGCCTATATCCGGCACACCTCCGGAACACCTTCGGCGCGCATCAATAACCTGCTGCGAATCGGAATATCTCCGAGGCCGGACGTGCCCGGCGGCCCCCTCGAATTGAGCTTGCGGGACTGGGCTCGCCGGGATGCCAAGGTCAAACTGATAATGGACGATGTTGACCGCGAGCGGATCTCTTTCCTGACCCAATTGTATATTGAGGCTGGCTATGCGGAAGAGGCCGCCAAGGACGCGGCGTTGGCACAGCTTGCATTCACCATCGGAATTCGTTTGATCATGTTCGAGGGTACTCGCGAAGATCTAGAAAGACGATGGAAGTTGGCGAAGTCGCTCTTCGTACCGCCGCCACGTTGATCGTCGGGTTCGGAAGCTCAGCGCGGTCCCGTCGGTAGGCCAGGAGCGGATACGAAACTCCATCGCCTCGTACTTGCTCAGCGCATCGGAAGTTGGAGCATCTGGCGAGCTTCAGCGGCGGACGCCGGTTCGAGCTGCAATTCCGACATGATACGAAGTGTCCGCTCGACGAGCTCGAGGTTGGTCGCGAGCCTTCCCGGAGCGTAGTAATTGTTGTCTTCCAGACCCACCCGCACGTGACCACCCATCATGAGCGCCTGTGTCGTTGCGGGCAATTGCGCCGGCCCGATCGCGGAAACACAGAAAATGCTCTGCGGCGGCAGCAAGCGCACCATGTAGGTCAACGTATCCGCGGAATACGGCATCGCACCTTGAAAGCCCCTCTCCGCGCCCAGCACCATGTTGATGAAATAGGGGGGCTTGTCGTAACCCTTCTGAATCAGGCGAGTCACATCTTGCAGGATGTGCTCCGGGCTGAAAACCTCCCACTCAGGCTTTACGCCTTTTTCCTTGAAAAGCTTGGCCATCTCCTCACAACGGCGCGGCGTGGTCGCGACCACGATTTCCTTATCCCCAAAACTCGCGACTGAAGTCTCGGCGTCCAACGTCGCCATTTCGGGATCGGCTTCCAGACCCTTCAGTCGCTCTTCGTAAATTATTTCCCACAACCCGTTCGGCATTTGACGGATCATGTCGCCGCTAACTCCGCCCCCGGTCGAATTGTTGATGACGATATCGCATCCCTTTCGAATCAGCGCGTTCATCTCTCCGTAGATTGCCGGGTCGCAGGTTGCGAGGTCGTCCTTTCGCCGCGCATGGAGTGCGGCAACGGCAGCCCCAGCCTTGGCGCATGCAATGACATCTCTCGCGATCTCATCGGGTTGCGTCGGCAGAGCCGGATTTTGCGCCTTTGTCGCCATGCCGCCTGTCGGCGCGATGGTGATGATCACTTTGCCTGTCATATCGACCTCACGGTGAAAGACCATACCATGAAGGATGGCAACCGCCGCGTCAAGCTTGATCCGTACTTTTTTGTATGGAATAATTGTGAACTCGGAGATCGTTCCGAATACCTCGCAACACGCCTTCTCGCGCCCAGGGACCCCTCAACCAAGCACGTCGTTCCATCGGGGGACTTCTGCGCCTTCCGTCAAAAGGATCCACACCACATGACGAAAGCTACTGCGCTCGTAACCGGGGGCTCCTCAGGCATTGGTCTGGCTACGGTCGCGACATTCGCAAGTCGAGGAGTTCGGGTCGCGCTCAACTATCTTCCGGACGACATCCGCGGAAACGACGAAGTGGCACGGCTTAAGGCAGATGGCCTGGATGTTGTTGCCGCACCGGGCGATATATCCAAACCGCAATCGGCTGCTTCCATGGTAGCGAACGCGATTGAGAAGCTCGGACGCCTGGACTATCTCATCAACAATGCCGGGACAGCAGCCACCGCTTCACCGATTCCCCTGCCCGATCTTGATCGGTTGGACGACCAGTTCTGGCAAAAGATTCTCTCCACTAATCTCGTGGGAGCTTTTCGCTGCGCCAAAGCCGCAGCGGCGGCGCTACGCCAAAGCAACGGCGCAATCGTAAACACAGCCTCCATCGGCGGGATCGATGCTGTCGGCAGCAGTATCGCATACGGCGCCAGTAAGGCCGGCGTTATCAACTTGACCAAAAATCTGGCCCGCGCGCTGTCGCCGAATGTACGGGTGAATGCCGTCGCGCCAGGCTTCGTCGAATCGCCCTGGACCAAAGATTGGCCGAAAGAACGGGTGGATCAAATGCTCGATCGAACGCTTCTGAAGAAGGCCTGTAGTCCTGACGACATTGCTGAGGTGATTTGGTTTCTCAGCGCTGACGCGAAGATGATGACAGGCCAAACACTGGTCGTCGATGCTGGTTTCATGCTCGGATATTAGGCGGAACGAGCGATACGTTCCACTTTCGCCCCTGAAGGACAACGCTTTTCATTCCCTTTTGCACGATTCGAACGGCAGGAATCAGCTTGAACCCACGGAGAGACCTTGAATGTTTCAGACCAACTTCACAGTGGAATGGGGCGACTGCGACGAGGCCGGCATCGCCTTTTACCCGAATTTCTTTTATTGGTTCGATTGTGCGTTTCAGCGGATGCTCCGGTCGAAGGCGCTAAGCCAAAGAGAAATGCGAAAGCGCTTCGGCGCGGTGACTCCGCTAATTGACGTTGGAGCCAACTTTCGTTCTCCCGTGCGATACGATGACATCCTGGACATCAATGTTTCTATTTCTTCCTTCGAAGAACGACGCTTCAGGATCGAGTACGACATAACGTGTTCAGGTCGGCTGGTTGGACGCGGGCATGAATTACGTGCATGGGCCTTGGTAGCAAGTGACGGCTCAATCAAGAGTGCGCCCGTTGCCGGAGAGTTCATCTCACTTTTCAAGTCGTCGTGAAGTACCGTCGGATATGAGTCCGCCATCCGAACCACAAGGCCATATGCGACGTTTGAAATTTGAACGAAGGGAGATTCTCGGGGTCCGCAGTCTTTGCAGATAAGGCAGGCTATGGACGAGCCCAGATGTACCTCCGAGATTGACCGATAGGGTTTGTAAAACCGTCCGCGGCAATCGCGGATTGCCTGCCTCCTCAATATCCCATTGCAAAGAGTAAGGCCGACGCGTCCTTGCACGGGCGCGTCGGCACCTTGTTCGGCGAGCTATTCGAGCTCTATGAAACCGGAAAGTTGCGCGCGCCCGTCGATCGATCGCTACCACTCTCGAAGTTCGCGGTCGCGCTTCGCAGTGTTGAAGGCCGTGAGATCATCGGGACGATCGTCTTGATACCGGAACAACGCATATGACCAAATCTCTCCAGACAAGCCACGCGCCCCTTCCGCGGATTGCGCATTCTCAATGCTGTTTGAGGATCTTCTTTGGTTCCCGGTGCACACATCGTGCACACGCGGCCTACCAACTACTTGAAAGGATTAAACCCTCGCTCCAATCCATCATGGGGAAGTCTGGGCTAGCTAGGTCCAGCCAGTGGGGCGCCAATCAAGTCTAACTCCCACAGCTCAACGACTGCTTTGCGCCACAAGCTGCTATTCCATAACGGCTCATTCTGCGAATTGAACTGTGCGACGATTGGCCTCAATCGTTTTTGTTGAGACAAACTCCGTAGAGAACCACCGCTAAGTTTTTCAAATTCGGCTGAGCCCGAGCAGCGAACGGTGACGACGATGAGCGCGACATTCGCAGCCTCTACCACCTCGACAAACAAGACAGAACGCTGCCTTCGTTCGAACGAGCACAATCGCGCAGCTTGGCGTATTACGCTGCGCTACGCGCGAGTGACCCAATGCACACCAAATTGCGACGTCATTCGCCTGCGTACGCCTCAAAGCCGGCTCGGTATTGCGTTTGGTACTGCGCGCTTCGTTTGGCTGTCGCAAAGTGCTGATGATGCTTCACTTTTCTGGAGAGTCGGCCCAGTCCATCATGGCGCCACGAAAAAACGACGCGCTAACATATTTTTTATTTACTTTTGTGGCACAAATCCGTTCAGCCGGGTTCTGAGCCGACAAATGGTCGGAACGATAGACCTAAAGCATTTTCCGTTCTTTTCAACTGGTTGAACCAATTTTGGCTTCTTCATGTCGTTCGCCTATTTCGATCTTTCCTCAAGCCAGTACTGCATTGCTGTACTGGCCGAACGCATGCAGTACCGCGGTGCTACACACTGGCGCCTACGACTTCGACCACTGCTATTTCGCTTGCGTCGAACAAGCGATCAGAAAGCCGATCAAAGTCAGAAGCAAAGTAGCGCTGCGCTTTGCCGGTGCCTAAGGCCCGCCATGCTCCGATCGTAGTTTCGGCTATCGCAGAGCAAGAGATCGCGCGTTTGCGGCGGCTCACCTTACGTCGCCAGGAGTGACAACAGGCAAGGCGACCTCGAATGTCGAACCCTTATGGCTCGCTTCGGCGAGGACCAGACTTCCTGCATATCTTTCGACGATCCTACGGCAGATCGCCAGACCTAATCCCATACCCGCAGGCTTAGTCGTAAAGAACGCCTCAAATATGCGGCTTTTGTCTTGCGGATGGATTCCCGCTCCAGTGTCCTGGACGGACAGGAGAACGTGCGAATTTTGACCGAGCCGCGTGCTAACGTCCAATCGGCGGTTGCCAACGGGAATGGAGTTCATGGCCTCGATCGCGTTTTTGATCAAATTCAATATCACCTGCTGCAATTGCGCCGGATCGGCACTCACCGAAGGGGGATCGGCAAGCAACTCGGTCACGACAGATATTTCATTGAACTGCAGTTCATGCTGCAGCAACCGTAACACCTGCCGCACGACATCCTCGATGCGTATTTTCGTGGGTTGATCTGCGGCCTCCTTGAACAGCCCACGAACGCTCGCGATTGTCGCGTCCACCCTGAGGCTCGCTGCTTCGATGTCCTTGAGAATCTCGTTCATCTCTTCCAACCGAGGAGGTTGCACAAAAACCAGATGTCGAGCTGAACTCGAATTTAGCGTGATTGAGCCCAACGGCGACCTGATTTCATGAGCGATCGCCGCAGTGGCCGCGTCTATGCTCACCAGGCGATTGGCTCGCTCGCGTCGCTGCAGCGTCAGAGCACTAGCCAGCCGAGAGTAGAGCACCATCATCTCCGTCAGCAATACCGACAACAGCATGCAGCTCGCCACCAGCGCGAATCCGCGAGCTGCATACCACCCCACGGAAAATCGAACCGAACTCGCGACGGCAGCCACCAGAAAGTTGGGTAGCCACGCAAACAAGGTCACCATCAGCCATAAATCCAGCACGGTGCGGCTTCGAACATAAAGTACCAGAAGCGTCAGGGCTCCCAAGAGGGACAAGGCGACGTTGATCTGATTGCCAAGCCGGGTCTGTAGCGTGACACTTGTCGTGTAAAGACTGGGCAGGTAGTCGACCCCGGTTGTCACCAGCCACGTTAGTGCGGCCATTGTCGCGAACACACAGGCAAGTGTGATTGCAATGTTTGCAGCCGTCGATCTGACGGAGGTACCGTTTTTGTCCTTCAACAGAGCATAAGCGAGGATACTTAAGGCAAATGTTGCGTGCCACAGGACGAAGAACCATGCTGGGGTGTTGTACCCGTCACCTATGATGCCACCCGGCGCATAGCCGCCCGGAAAGCTCAATGTCTGCAGAAAGGCGGCCGAGCCGCTGAAGAGGTATCCGCTCGCAACGGCTAACAACTCGCGATGTGGCTGTACCGAATATTGAGCGAACAGAAGAATTGCCGTGAGCAGGTCCGCCGCGCTCAATACCGTCTGAAGCACCGGAACAAAGCTATCTATTCGGCCGATCTGTATATTCGCAAATGGAGCGACGAGCGCCGCGAGAGCAAACAACGCAACCACAACGCCAACAGCCACCGCTCGCTGTCGCGACGTTGCCGGTGTCAACGCGACCACCACCGGGAAATCACGATCTGATGTGGGAGCCTGCTGTCGCGTGTGTTCTTCCAGCATCGTGCTGTCCTCCGCTCTAATGGTGGAGTACCGCCTGGTGAACTATCTCCTCAAACGGCTCTGTTGACGAGCGATTTCGACACAGGTCGACGAGGTCCGACCGACCGCGGTTGCCCACGCAGCGCATCGAGATGCTATCGTTTATCGGGAGTGCAGAGGCCATCGCACTGCAGCAGGTCATGGAGAGCCTGCGCCTGGCGTCCTTCGGGCTTTGGGCCGCTCGCACGGCCCCTCAACCGGCCGCTTGGCGGACAATGGACCCGCCGACTGGCCATGAAGTATCGATAGACGGAGCCGCGCCTCTGCCGACGAGCGGCGGCCGAGTAGGCTCACTTCAGTGAAATCCTGATCCCACTGCGGTTTGCGGCGAATTCCATCCCCGCCTTGGGCCCTTGCAGGGCGATTCTTACGCCTTTTTCATTTCCCAGCTGAACGCCTCCGAATCCGCCAACGAAGGCGCCGCCGCCACCGGCGGAACTGTAGCTGCCGGCGAAGTCGCTGACTTGCCTTATGCCTGACGCCCATCCTTCCAGCCGGCTGATCGATGCTCCAGCCGTAACACCCAGGCTGAGACCTGATACTCTGAAAGGATAGTCGCGACCGCGATACGTCAGGACGCCGCTGCCGCCGCCGGCACCCACCATCAGGCCGGCCTTCACGAGCTTAACCCTGACATAGCCGGGCGCCTGCGCGTGTGATGATGTCGTCGGGAGAACGACCGCGAACAGCGCGAGCACAGCGAGCCGAGCGACCCATGACATCGCTTCAGCTTTCCACCATTCAAGGGCTCGCCACATCCACCTTCTTCCAGGTCTGATTTGGATCGAACAAGTACATCAGCTTGGCGATGCCCTCGGTACGCGTTCCGAGATCCTTCTGGTAGACGGTACCGGCATGATTGACCAGGAAGGTCATGACGCCGGAATTGCCGTACTCGGCGGGATAGCCGATCAGCGCGAAGCCGCCGATCATCTTGTTCTTGACGACGTAGTTCAATGCACCGCCCGGCGCATCCGATCCCTGCCCCTTCAGTATCCGAAAGTAATAACCGTGATAGGGCACCTGCCCCTCGCTCGTCCTGTAACCCTCGGCCGAGGCCTGCGCGGCCAAGGCGCCGAGAGGGCTCGGATCGCTATCGTCACGCCAGAACAATCCATCCTTCTTGCCGGGCGTCGAGACGATGCGTTGAGCGTAGACGCCTGCACCTTCGCCGCGATCCTTGTCGGCATATTCGTTCTCGGCATCGACAAAGGCGAGACAGGCCTGGATCGCGTCGAGCTCGTTGCGGCCGATACGGCGATAGAGAACCTCGATTCGGCCTTTGTCGGTGTCGAACTCCCATCCGGTCCTGGTGTTGACAAGTGGAATCGGAAACGGGAAATCGTCCGGGCCCAGCAACAGCGTGGCCTTCTTGTTGCCTTCCGTCCTGACCGAATGCTTGCTGTCATACATGGACGAGAAGCGTTGACGCGTGTCGGCGTCGGCGACTTCGTCACCGGACGAGACGATATCATCGGCAGCTTTGCCGAGCACCTTCAGAATATCGCGCGGTCCGCTCTTGACGGCAGCGGCGAGTGCTGCGGCCGCGTCCTCGGGCGCGGGAAAGGACTGCTGTGCCTGCGCCACAGAACTCAGTAGCGCGAGCGCCATCAGGCCTGGCAACGCTGCGCGCCGGATCGACTTCAAGCTGGTCATGGCGAGACCTCCGCAGGAATCTTCGCGCCGCCGGCAAGCCAATCGCGGTAGGTGCGGAATTTCAATCCGAGCCTGTCGTAATAAACCCGCAGATAACCGTCGCTACCACGGGTCACGGCCTCCGGCTTCACGCTCTCGACCTCCTGCGCCACGACACCGACATAGGCTTTGTCGCTGCCGACGTAGCTGAAGCGGTAGTAACCGAGGCCGTTGGCGAGATGACCGAGCAGGACGACGTCGTGCTTCAGCGTGATATCCGAACGCCGTCCGCCGCCACCACCACCACCACGGAAGCCACCGCCGCCGCCTCCACCATGGAAGCCGCCACCGCCGGCAGAAATGCCACCGCCTCGACCCTGGAAGCCGCCACCGGCAGAAATGCCGCCGCCACGCGGCATACTCGCCATGCTCGACCGCCCGCGCTCCGACGACGCGGCAGCGGCCCGTCCCGACGATACGTTCATGGCGCCACCACGGTTGCCTCCGCCACCGCGATTGGCCGCAGCAGCGCGGTTGCCTGCACCAGCACCGCCACGGTTGGCGGCCTTCGCGCGATCGCCGCCTCCCTTGGCCCGTTCGCCACCACCTTTGGCGCGATCCGCAGCGCCGGCGCGATCACCACCGCGATCTCCCGCCCGATCTCCGGCGCCCGGCCGATCCTGGTTGGGACGCAGTACCTGCTGTCCATCGCGCCCACGGAAATCTGTTCGGCCGGCGGCGCCAGCCTTTAAATTACCGTTGCCGAAGCGCTGCTGAATATTGCTGTTGTTGTATCGTACACCCTGACGATGCGCCGGGTTGTGCTGCCAGCCACTTCCGATGTTGGTGGTTCGGTGATTGACATAGACGTTGCGGTTGCCCCAGTTGCAGCCGCCGCCCCAGTAATTGCCCCAGCGCCCGATCGCCCAGCCCGTGCCGAAGGCCAGACCGGCCGCGATCACGCCGGCGCCGATATAGGGCGGATAACCAAAGTAGTAAGGCGGGTAGTCCTCATAGGGCCAAGTTCCATACATGGTCGCAGGCTCGTAGTACGGCACGTACATCGTTCCCGGCTCGGCCGGCTCGATGACGACCACCTGCTTGTTTTCCTCAGTCCGAACGCTAACTTTCTGCTGCTTCGTCGTGACGAGCTTCTTGTTGTCATAAGCCTTGGTGCGCAGCCGTTGGATCGCATCCATCACGTCCGGCTGCTGCGCAAGGAAGGCGTCACCCAGATTCTGGGTCCATTCGAGCTTGTCGCTCATCATGGTCAGAACGTCAGCGGTGCTGGCCAGCGCCTTGATGCTGTCGTCCCAGGACTGCTTGTCGACCTCCTTCTTCAATGCATCGCCCTTCAGCGATTTGCGCTCCTTCAGCCAGCGGTCGGCCTGCACCACCTCCAGCGGATAGGTCGACGCCGCCAGCACGTTGGCGAGCAGTTCGTCGGGATAAAGCGCGATCGGCGCCACCAGGGCTTCGAGCTGCTCGGGCTTCAATGGCTCTGCATTCGGCAGGGTCTGGCTCGCCGGTTGCACCTGTGGCGCGCGTGGCTTGTCGGTTGTTTGTGCCGACACGACGACGGGCATCGCCATCATGAGCGCGAGCGCGATCAGCGTCTTGCCGCAGCGGAACATCACACCCTCCTTTGCGTCATCGCTGCGAGCATCGGTCCGAGGCAAGGTCGCTCTTTGATAAGGATCAAGGAAACCCAGCATTACCGCCTTGTTGCGACGCGAGAACAGCGCGGCTGCGTGTGCAGACTTTCTATCAATGCACTGACTCATTGTCTGATATTCATGGCGTTCCATTGACCGATATCATTCAGTCGCATGCGCCGCCGTTTCCGTTGATCTCGATCAGGCTCCATCAATCAGGGCACTCATCCGCTAGATCTTGCAGCGCTGATACTTCACCTCCATTCCCTCCATCCCCGGAAACTCCCGGGAGATGGCGTCGTCATCGATCACCTTTAGAAAGAATTGAACGTTTGAAAGCATGATGCCCGAGGCGCAAGCAACGACCAGGTTGATGGTTTGACCGCTCTCCTTCCGTGACTTGACGGAACAAGTCTCAAACTTTCCTCTCAGACGGGTGGGTTCAGCGATGAAACCACCGCCGTAGACGCCGGAGAAATTGGTAAAGTTGACCTGGTTGGCGCGTCCTTTGCGGGCAAAAACCTTGCTGCATTGGTCCGCACTTGTGGCCCATGCGCCGGCGAGTTCGAACGCGCTCACTTGCTGCGACGGTAGCAGCGCGGATCCTGCCGCGATCGCCGTAGCGAGGACCAGGTTTCGAAGCATAGTCATCGGCTTTCCCCTTATTCTATCAGTGACCGCTAAGCACCAGTGTCTTGATCGGCAGGAGCAATGCCTGGATTCGTAACAACAATGCATGCACCAACCCCACACCGTCGATGACGTGCAGCACAATGCGCTGACCGGTGCCGGTGTCCTTTGCCGAAATCGTTTCGTGGTTGCTGGTGTAGGCGTTGACGATGCAGCTACTGCCCGCCGTCACCCCTTCGAGACCGCCTTTGTAGAGCGGCTCCAGATGGACAAGGATGGTTCCAGGTCTCGCAACATTCTGCGCCTCGACCAATTGTTCGCCACCGCGAAACTGCCCGGCAGCGATATAGTCCTGAACCGTGGTCACAACCATCGGGATGATCACCCAGGGCCTGGAGATGCAGGTCGCTTCTGCCACCATCCCTTCCTTCATGACCTGAGCCTCAATCTGGCCGAACCCCGCCTGCAGGACCCGCTGGCCAGCCCCCTCCGGGATGAGAATCCCGGCAGGCCGCATCAGCGGATTGACGACATCGCCCGTGCGCAGCGCGAACTGTTCGACCCGTCCAGCAACCCCGGCGCGGACAAAGGTCTTATCCAGATCCACCTGAGCCTGTGCCAATGCCGCTTCGGCGCTCGCCTTTTCCGCCGGCAGCAGCGTCGCAACCCGTGTGGTCGCGGATTGCTTGGTTGCCGCGGCGACATCGATTCCGGCTTGGCGTTGATCCACCAGTACCTGCAGTTTTTCTATGTCGCGCTGTGGTACGATCCCGGGATTGCGACGCTGCAGCTCGCTCTTGACATCCAATTCGTCCTTGGCTTGCTGATGGGCGCTCTTCGCTTCCTGGATCTGTGCTTCCGTCTTTGTGATGTCCGTTTCCGCGGCAATCGCCGCCGCATCGACTTCAGCGATCTTGCGTTTAGCCGTTTCGAGCGCCGCCTCCTGTTTCGAGCTATCCAACCTGAAAATCACGTCTCCCTTGGAGACCGTCGCACTGAACCCAACGTTGACTTCCGCCACACGCCCTGAGCCCTCCGGAAGAATCGGAACCGTCCTGAAAAACAACGTGGCGCTGGTGGTCGACGGATGAAAATAGAAGATCATCGTTATCAGCGATATCGTAAGCATCAGGCATCCGACGATGCCCCATCTGAGCTCATACCAGACCGAATAGAACGTGATCTCTTTTCCGAACCGCTTGTTCTGGGCATAGCGGCGGTAGAGATAATCGGGGACGATCGTCACCAGGGAGCAAATCATCAGCTCAAGCATGCCCGCCCCCCGCCTTCTTTGCGATGCTCGCCCCCTTCTTTGCAGTGTCGGACGGAACTGACGCCGGAGCCGGGCTGGTTTCCTGCTCCGCTCCAGAACCGGTATCCGGCATGGTGTCTGCGATCTTCTCGACCGACCCTGCGATGCTGCGCAACGGTGAGCCGAAATCGGGGATATCGATCATGGCAAGCAGCAGTCCCGCAACCCAGAACAGGTGGACGTGCGTAAAGAGCGCCAGCAGGCCCAGCATCGCTACGATCTCGAATTGCAGTTTCTCCGACTTGTGCGCCATGCGCTCGGGCAAGCTGTGCAACCGCAAATATAGCGTGCCGACCCAGATCAGGGAGGCAACCAGAAAGACGCCCATCACTACCATCAGGACATCGGTTCCGTTCCCGGCGAGATAGAAGGGCAGATGATGCGGGCCCATCGGATGAATCTTCTCGTTCAACGCCCTCTCCCCGAAACGACCGTGGCCGCAAGAGACCTCGTGGGCACAGTGCGTATCCCCGATGCGGATTGCTTGATTTGGATCAAGGGAACGACGTCGACCCGATCTAGCCTTATGGCGACGCTGAAGCAGAAACCGTCACTCAGGAGCCTTCAATCATGCCCTCCAGCATCGATAACCTGATTCCCAATGCAAACCAGATCCGGAAGGAAGCGGCCCTCAAGGAGGCCGAAATGGCGGATCAGTATGCCCGCCTTGCCGCCGGCGCCGAAAGCGAGAAGCGTGCCCTGATCGAGCGGCTCAGCCGTCCATCGGGAAAATCCGAGGAGGAGAAAGTCCAACTCGCCTCGACCATCATCCAGCGGGCGGTGCGAAATGGATTGACCGAAGTGCAGGTTTATCGGTTCCCCAACTCGCTGTGCACGGATAAGGGCCGCGCCATCAATCAGCAGGAAGCTGGTTGGGAGAACACGCTGACGGGGATTCCGAAGGAAATTTTCCAGCTCTGGGCCGACTATCTGAAACCGCGGGGCTATCGCATCAGCTACCAGATCATCGATTACTCCGGAGGTGTTCCGGGTGACATCGCCATCACCATTGCCTGGGGAGGCTGAGGGCAATCGGCGGAGTTTGACCTGAAGCGGCGGAGGGTAAGCATGTCAGCCGACACAGACGCGCCAAGGATGAAACGCAAAGCCTATGAGAAGCAGTTGGGAAAGCTCCAGGTCGAACTTTGCCACCTCCAGGAATGGGTAAAGGCGAACAAGCTTCGGGTCATCGTCCTGTTCGAAGGCCGGGACGCCGCCGGCAAAGGCGGCACGATCAAGGCGGTCACGGAAAAGGTCAGTCCGCGCGTGTTTCGCGTGGTCGCCTTACCCGCCCCGTCGGATCGCGAGAAGACGCAATTGTTTCTTCAGCGCTATATGCAGCATTTTCCAGGCGCGGGCGAGATCGTGATCTTTGACCGGAGCTGGTACAACCGTGCCGGCGTGGAATATGTGATGGGGTTCTGTACGTCGGCCGAGCACAAGCGATTCCTTTCGCTCTGTCCCCAGATGGAGCAATACATCATCGAGGGCGGCATCACCCTGATCAAGCTTTGGCTCGAGGTCGGGATGGACGAGCAGGAGCGGCGCTTCAAGGCAAGAATTGACGATCCACTGCGGCATTGGAAGCTGAGCCCGATGGACACGGAATCGTATCGACGGTGGTACGACTATTCGCGGGCGCGCGACCTGATGTTGAAGGCAACCAATTCGAAACACGCGCCATGGCATCTCATCCGCTCCGACGACAAGCGCCGGGCGCGACTCAACTGTATCGCGCATTTGCTGAATTCGATCCCGTACAAGCGCATGAAGAAGAATGAAATCAAGCTGCCTAAGCGTTCCGACAAGGGACGCTACAATGATCAGGCGGGCTTGCGCGCGATGAAGTTCGTTGAAGAACGATATTGATACTGAGCAGATCGGGCCGCGCCGTGACGCGGCCTGATCGCCTCACGCCTATTTCAAACGCACTGTTACCCCACCGACTGCAGCCGACACCTCGGCGCCGACCCTCGGGCCACTCAGCTGCAAGATCACGCCATTGGCGTTCTGCAATTGAACGCCTCCCGCACCAGCCGCAAGAGCACCCCCGGCCCCGACAGTGCCGTACGTGCCTTCGATCGAAGCCGGTCCCTTCAAATTGAGGGCGCGTCCAACAAACTTGGTCGTCGAGGCTCCGATCGTGAAGCCGACGCTCATGCCCGATACGGTGAACGGATAGCGCTTGCCGCGTAACACCAGCACGCCCTCGCCGCCTCCGACCCCGACGATGAACCCGCCCTTGGTGAAGACGACCGCGACCTGGCCGGTTTCAGCTCGCGACAGTGTACTGAAGCCAGCCACGCCCACGAGCAAGGCAACCAGGGCAGCGCTTATGCCAAACGTTTTCATGCGTTTTTCCTCTGACGTTTTTTCCTCTGAAGAGTCACGCTCCGATAAGCCAGCACCTTGGAACGGACCGAGAGAGAGAGAGAGAGAGAGAGAGAGAGAGCTGATCGTTGCGCTTCTGTGCAGGCTTGATGTCGTTTGACATTTACCCCTTGCCTTCCCGCTCCCTTGATCCAAGTCAATGGTCGCACTCTCTCG
>Ga0307517_10002938_pt1 | contig 26973 bp, 29 predicted proteins | sample 23_EM_MG_FD_194515 | JGI IMG/M metagenome (GOLD analysis project Ga0307517, IMG submission 194515) | Populus trichocarpa ectomycorrhiza microbial communities from riparian zone in the Pacific Northwest, United States - 23_EM | ecosystem: Host-associated > Plants > Roots > Unclassified | place... | reverse complement strand
CCAAGTGAAAAGGCGGAGACATTCCCATAAGACGGGTATTCCTTGGTTGTCCATTATCACTGCCCGAAAAGGACGATGGGTGGCAAACATTTGGCGAGAGAGTATTCCCAGGAATCCTTTGGGTTCTTCAGCGATGTAACCAAGGGATTCGCCGTCCTCGCTTGCTGAGAGATGTTGGCGGTGAGTCATGGCTAGGGTAACAACTTTTTGGAAGAAAGAGCAAACGCACTAATGGTGTATTTGTTTGCCTCTTCGAACCCAATAAATACGTTCATCATCTCGAGTTGTCTATAACACTGAATCTCAGTAAATTAGGTGGATTCTTATGGAAGAAACATTCCTTTCGATGACGAGCGTATTTCGTTGCAACAACAGTTGACCGAGACCACTGTCCAGGTCATGGCGATTCACCAGCCGTTCGGGATGTCTTGGCGGTTCGAATTCATGTTTTAATTGCTGTTCTTCGTCAACCTTGGCCTTTCTAATGGCTGGTATCTGTGCTATATAATAACTTAGGTCAGTGTCTGAGGAAATAGGAAATAGAACTGAGACGACACGTACCGCGACTCCGGCCAGCGCCAGCGGAACGTTTCGGAAATCGAGATAGAGCGTATGAGCGGAATCCTAGATGCTTTATGAAGGCATTGGCGTTTCTTGACGCGAACATGTAAACCGGAAGACGAGAAGAGTTATCGTGTGGTAAAGCGGGCCGGCCAAATTATGTGACAGATTTCAATCTCTTCCCGTCCAACACTCAACTCTCTTGGTAGATCGCACTACTTTCATGAAATGTACTGCCCAAACGCTGGACCTGTGGAAATATTTCCGTCAACCAAATTGGGCTCGACAAAAGTATGTTTTCAAACCGACTCTTGGAAAGGCCCGTTTGTGAGGAGGCATCTTCAACTACACATCCAATGGCATCCATAACAATGAGAACAAACCGCTTTATTACGTCCAGTGGCCAGTGGCCCACCCCTCCCATCTATAAAGTCTTCCGCACTTTTGTTTTTGCCACCCCAACACCATTAAGAAGCCACCTATGTCTATCTCTGCTCTCCCATCGCATATCCTATTTGACATCATCCTCGGAGTCGTGGCGGGCTACATCGACACCGCCATCGCCTCCCCGCCTGCTCCACGATGGATGCATCGTTTCTCGAAACCGGCCATCATCCTCGTCCGCGATTTCCTGGCCACTCAAGTCAAGAATGGGCTCCGCGAGCCACCTCACGTTCCCATCGGGTCTAACTTTACTGAATGGTCCGAGGTCACCGAACCCGAATTTCTTGCCATTCTTCGCGAGTTGGTTGCAGAGGACGAGCTGGACTCGTTCTTACTCCCGGAGATTGATTCTGGTTTTGAAGACTATTTTATTGGGTTGAATGAAGAAGAAGAAGAAGTGGACGTGGACGACGAAACTCCAGGTGATATCGTGGCTGAAGATCGCGAACCTCACGATGTGGATGCTGCGAGTGGCCTGGAGTCGCCTGATCCTCCCCTAGAATCGGCCAAGGAGAACAAGAAATTGGCTGGAGGGGGGAAATCCTGCGAAATAGCTGGAGAGGCGGACTCCCTCGTGTCTTTCCAGGATTCCCTTTTGGCCGAAGAAACGAAGGAGGCCAATGAATTAGCTGAGGGCGTCACAAAGGACGACACATCGCGTGAGGTTGCTGGCGAGAATGACTCGCAGTCGTGCTCGCCTGTACCCTCGGAGTCTCTCACTATTCTTGGATCTCCAAAGGAAAACCCCGCAGAGATCGATGGGATTGGTTCCACTGCAGATGAGGAGAAATCGACGAATGTGGATGCTTCAGATGACGACGATGGCTCTGACACGGATGGCGATTGGACGGATGAATGGTTTCAGGAGTGGTTTGCGGTAGAGGAAAGAGAACCTCTTACGAAGAACACCGTCATTCACCTCATGGGTGTAAATGGCGCGTTCAGAGAAGCGACTCTGAAAGCCATCAATCTCACTCTTGGTATAAAGCGAGGCAAGAAAAAAATGTGAGTTATTGATCGTCTAGTAGATTTGGTCCCCATACTCACTGCTTTCGCGTTATTCTAGTCTCAATAAACGCATGACTGCCGTTTTGCGCGACCTCCGAATGCGTTACCGACTTGCAGTGACTCCAGACCTGCTTTACTACGCGGAACATGGGATTGAAGCCTATTCCGGTCCCAGAACTCCTTTAATCGAAGCGTATCTAGGTCTTACATGCGGAGGGTACCTATTGCGTTGCCTCCACCGAATCGACAAGTTTCAGGACAGTATGAAATCTCCTTCATTGAACACGCGACAGATTGTTCAAAAAATGAACAATGTGCTGTCCATCGCCGCCAGACTTTCGCCTGCCCCTTTACGTGCTCGGGTTTTGCAGAGGGCCTTCATTTTCCACGTGCGCCTTGAAAAATGTTAGTCCCCAGCGATTCTATTATTTGTCGGATTGTCGATTCCGAATTAACTCTCTCTTGCAGATTTGGCTCTCATGCAACAATTTAGGAAAGTTACCGATGCTTATGATTCCGTGAAAACCGGCCTAGAGCCGGACGCTCCTATCCATCTCGTAAGCCCGACTTCCTTGTCCATTTTCCTTGTCCTTTATTATTATTATTTGGCAGTACAACTGCCCCAGGCTCAAAAATGCAGTTCAAGAACTCGCACTCTGGGATGAATTCTCCATGGATATTGCGATCTTCCCCGAATTGCCTCGCTCGTTGATTCAGGTTTGTACCAGCAGGACCCCTTACCTGAAATTTAGTACTCACCTTTCAAAAACGGATACAGGCTTCTTTGATTCGCCCTCAACTGAGAGAAATCGTTAAACTCCAGCAAATAGAAAAGTTGAAAGCCAACGAAGATCTTATGATTGCCGTACACATTTCCAGAGACTTGTTCGAAAAGTGGTATCGCCGTCTTAGGGCCTGGCCAAATTTTTATGTTGTCTTGGGATGAAGTTGTATTATCTAGCTCAGTCATTTCCTGTTCTGTCTTCTTATACTTCCCCTATAAATGTTTCTTCAATTCTTCTTTTCGACCTTTTCTATTGTTTGTAATTTTTGAACATGCGTTAAGATTAGGGATCTCGTTGAGTCTTCTTTTCGTGTTTTTTCTTAACTTTCAGGCGTAATCCTGACATCCTCTCGCAGATTCTGTCCTAAACTCTCCAAATGATTAGAGAATATCGCATCCAATGTCTCGCCAAAAACGCAATGTGTAGCAAGATACTTGCCTTTTCCCGTTCGAACTATGTCGTTCCCTCCCCCCCCTTCTCAGAACTAGCCATGTCCTTCAGCAAGCTCACCTCTAATATTGTCTACCAAATCGCTGGGCATGTCGTAGCCGAATACATCGACACTGATCGCAACCCCTCGACCAAACTTGAAAGTAAGCTTTGACTTTGTAATGAATACATATGCCGACGCCAGCTATAGCTACGACAATCCACCTATTTCCGTCATCTTGATTTTGTGTAACACGCAGTCTGACCATTCACCTCTGCTTGACTGGGGAATATCTCCTCTACAGTGGCCGTACTCAGGATCAACAAAACAGTAGTAAAGTGAATACTCACCGAATTTAGGAGTGCGAGAACTGCAACCTATAGGGTGAGTCATGGTATTGAACATTACACGTCGCTGGGGCAAGGAACCCTCCCACTCGCCCTCCGGATTGACAAGTGTTAAGAATATTCTGGAGGTAACCACCACAATTTACTCCTGCAAGAAGTTGTGCGCCAGGGTATCCACACACATCTATCTTGCAGGTACCCACGGTGACCAGCGACGTGCAGAGTGAACCAAGATTGTTGGACTGGTGACATTGTCCCGACAACCTCCCAATGGCGGCTTGGCAGTCGCCGACTGTTGGGCTTCCGCTAGAGGTTTGGCACACCGGAGGGGTGGGATCTGAGCACTGTGCGAGCGTGAAGGTCGCTTGTGCGATTGCGATTGCAATAAGAGCTAGATTGAACATAAGCACTAGCTGTGAACGTTGAGTATTTTCAGAGGAATTTCACTTGCTAACTGTCGTTTCAGGATGTGGCTGATTTTCTCTCATGAAGACTTGGCGGGTTTATATACTCACATAATGCGAATTCTGGATGGGACTTGAATCCTGGAGCATCCTAGAGTCCCCCGTATAGACATCCCTGCTTCTTAGCGCTATAAATGCGCCGCAATGCAGTGGTCTGCCTGCATCATCGACGCTCGCGATCGGCGGATCTGACACTTCTGGAATTCATCCGAGCTACTGAGTGGTTGCGCCAAATTCATCATCCTAGATCATCAGCCTGTCTGGTACATTCTAATACTTCGAGCCACGATACTAACGCACTCAATCCGTCACGATCCCACGGAAATCTCGCGGTTCCGAGGTCGAGATAGCTGTTTAAACTGCTTGTGTACACCTGACCTGAATTCGTTGTCGACCCTTGCCTTCTCGAATCACCACAGCGACGCCATTCTGGGATTGGATTAGTACCGGCAATGTCAGATCTCTGGGCCCAAATCATTTACTAGATCGAGCTTTTGTTGACTTCATTGCTTTCGCCCATGCCGCAAAATTACTAGGAGCAATGAAACAAACATCAACTCAACATGGCACCTGGGCCATCGAATCAGCCGTCATCAACCTACCGACACCAACAGTGATCTTACATTGGACCTCGAGAACGACGAACAGTGGTGCCTCTGACTACACTGAATCTGACAGTGGCGATCACAGTAACGAGAGCGATCACGAGAGCGATGTCGATGTCGATGAAATTTTTAAGGAATGGGAATGTAACGAGGTGCTCGAGGAACTTCCTCTTAACCCCATTGGCCCTCTCCTCGTGATCGACCCTTCAGTTCGGAAAGCCACCTTCAAGGTCGTTCATCACACACTGGGGCTCCAATCACGCCAGCGCGAAAGGAGTTCATTCCTTGGCCTCGCTGATTCAACGATTTGATAATGCATGCCAAAAGCCTCCTTCAAGAAATCGAGACCCTCCTTAAAGTTTTGCGCAACGGCTGTCGTATTGCGCTCGCTCCTCCTTTTGCCTGCACACCGGAATTCGTCCCCGCCTACAAAGGCCCCGAAACACCCTTGATCGACGCTTACATCTCTTTGTCCATAGGATGTCGTTCCGCCCCATATTATTGAGAAATTCAAGTTCATGGGAATGATGAAAGTGACGAAATATCTGGCATTTGGTATCACTCCAGCCTTTTTGAGGGATAGATTGTCCCGACAGAGAGTGTATATCTACGATAGACGTTTCAGGGCATGTTCATGTGAGTAAAGGTCCTTCGTCTGGATAGCCTCTTACAATGTCTTTCATTCTTCAAGACGGTAATGTTCTGAAATACTGTGCGAAGATATCGGAAGTCTTGTCTCAGCTCTTCAAAAAGGTTGGGCCAGCGAATAATTCTAGGTTCATCGTCAATTCGGTGAGTCATGCACGTTGGTATTCGAGGTTTACTTTGAGCTTCATTCCGATCCTCAGGAACGCTGCCCTGGCCTCCGAAGGGTTTTTCACGACCTGAAAGTATTCGATGATATATGTATCAAGAATTCTTCTCGTTGTTGCCGAGGCCCTTGATAAAGGTGATATATTTGTCTTCTTTCAGAACATCTTGCTTACCAACCTGTAAAAAAATTGTCAAGGGCCTCGGAATTAGACCTCGCTTGAGATCCATCGCCGAGATTCCAAGCATCAAAGAGTATAGAAACCACGAAGATCTCATGATCGTTGCACGCGAGGCAAGCGCCTTGTTAGAGAAATACCGGCGCCGTTGCGCATCTGTGAAGATTCTTTTTGTTATCCTGAAGTGAAAGGTACAGTATGCCCTTTGTTCCGTCCTCTTGTTTGATCTACTATGGGTTTCATTCCGGTTGTTTTCGTGCTCCTTTTGTTCATGGTATTCGTTCTCGGTATCTTCTTGAAAAATATCCAGTCGAACATCTACACACCTATGGCACTTTTTTCGAATACATTTTAACTCAATCACATTTTTCTAATTTCTCGACTGCAAAACAGCCCCTCTGACGAAAGTCGATTCGCGAACCCCGGATGGAGGCAAGCAATTCATTCACCTGCTCTTTTCCAGTTATATACATGTACATACATGTTACAAACATCAAATAGATAAATACGTGCTAAATAGAAATTGAGATCCGCAACCTCATTGTTGAAACTCAAAAATTTCAAAGAGTTACCTGATGAGTCCTTCGAAAGGCGGCACCAGAGACTTTGACTGAACCCAGAAATCTAATGCGAGATTAGGTTACTGTGAGGAGTCAACGAATCTGATCCCGATACCAGTTCATATTTCCATCTTGTCCTGATTGTCCTCTTAGGGGCTGTCAATGAGAATTTCGGTAACCCCCGTTATCTCTTCGTCCTCTTCGTCGTCCGTTGAACTGATATCGCTAGTGGTTTCTGTTGAGTCAACGATGAGAGGGACTGCAGGAGGACAGCCATCGACACTTATTGCCAGTGCACAATCACATAAGTTCAGGAGGTTCAAGTCGGATGCTGGGTCTCGAAGCTTTGCCAGAGCACGCTCAGCAGCTGCGAATCTTGCAATGTTCAAACTCGACGAGACGATGGGTCCAACCACTAGTTTTCCATGAACGAGAACCGCAACACCATCTCTTTCCCGGAGTTCCGTTTTCTTGACCATCGGTCTATGTGGGAGTTATGCGTTTAATGAGTAGCAGAAAAGGTTGGCCAATGGAACTCACTTGATCTCTATCCGGGTGCATCCAGTACTCGCTGCCCATTCCGTGAGTTCCGAGACGGGGTCCTTCGCCAAGGACGGAGAAAGGACTTCCAACACATCCTCCATCACGTATTCCAAAACGGCGGTGGTTTTCTCGTAGTCATACCCAGAGTCAACCAGTACCGCTCCCACGACGCTCTCAAAGAGATCGCTTAAGGCCTTGGGGGGGTCATACTTCCATCCGTTCTTCACGATCTCTTCCGCAGACAATGAATCCAGAACAGAAACGGAACGGTCGACGGCCACATTTAGTTCCATGCTGTTTATAAGCATCATCTTGTGGAGGCCCAGCTTCTTGACCGCAAGGTGTGCGAGCGTTTGGTTACATATGGCCTTGGTTCGGGGGAAAGCCAGCTGATGGGATGTCGCACTTGGAAATTTGTCAAACAGGTACTTGACAACAAAGAGGTCAAGAACAGCTGCGACACTGTCAATATTTGAACATGGATAGGAGAATAAAAAGCTTACCATCGCCCAGGAATTCTAGCCTTTGGTATGACGGAACGTCCGAAAAGGTAAACGAGGGATGTGTCAGACTTTCCATCACAAGATGATTGCGTTGGAATTTGTAGTTTAGACTCCCCTCCAAGGCAGCAAACGCTGGGGCAATGATAGTTGGTTCAAGAATGCTGTGATAACGAATAAACCAGGGTAAGGGACCTCCCAACTCAAGACCTAACGCGGTCCCAGCTTGCAAAGCAACAAGAATACTACCGGCAAGAAAGCTAGCACCGAGAAGTGCTTCCATACAATCCTGCAAGCTTCGACGAGGAAATTCTCTGGTGATAACTCTTGAAAGACGCGCCGTTCCATGGTGATAATGAAGGGCATCGTCCGGCGATGTGTACCTCCACTTAGATACATTCGCAATCTCGCTGTTCACAAATTTCTCTAAGCCAAGATCTAGGGCACGATGCATCAGATAGCGGTTGCTGACAACTTGTTGCCTGAGCGTTGTTAGTTGGCCTTCATGTCGGTTCGGGTATCGGTTGAGCAAATGAACGGTAGTACATAGTTGAAGGACTGCATCGCCCAGGGTCTCCATACGTTGGTTGCTGAAGGGAAAACTGGCCGACGGAATAGTGAACGCCTCGATGATGAAGTTGGTTGAGATAGACGGTGGCAAGTTAAGCTCGTATCGTGCACATCGAGCTCTATATTCGGCGGTAATCCGGTGACAAAGGACGGGTAAGACCTCGAAGGCCCGACGAACTGAATGGGAGATTGGCAACCAAGCGCAATTCGCCTGGGGCAATAAACGACCATCGCGTACTATGTGCGTCGGAGAAGAATATAAGGGAGATGAGTCGACCAGAAAAGTGCCGATATTTGAACGCTGAAAACGAAAGGTTTCGAGTATGGGCCCATTTGTTGGTAATACGACCTGTCGGTTTTTCGTCGACCACTTCTTTGTCCAATATTCGTGATATGTTGGAGATGTTGCTTCCCGAGACCCTGGAAGAGGCGTAGACAAAGGGGTCAAGTCTTCCCGAATTCTTCGTAAAATGTGGATGCTCCCGAATTGAGCACGACAAATGACCATGAGTTTGTCGTAATCTTCTTCCGATATTTCACTCCAGTCGCTATTGCCTTCTGGATAGGCCAAAAGGCGTTGTATGGCCTCAAAGTCAGGCAAACGATCAGGGGTAATTGGGACCAAAAAAAAACTAAAAGGCGAAGAGAATGGTCGAGAAGTGTTGTTGTACCACACCCCACATCTTGTGAATTGGTGCATCGCCAACCTCTGCTCGTGTTCGTGGTCTTCATCGAATTCAAGCAACGCCGCTGGGAGCGTCTTGACTCTACTTCCTCCAATTATGAGATCCTGGGGAGGAAGAATGGTACCAGTTATCAAACTCGCAACCACCGTGTTTTCAACCAGAATTGCGTGACTCCATAACGTCTGCCCAATGTACCAAGGATCCCGAACACGGACAGACATCATGCTTGGTGGGATTTTCCTTTTTGGCTTCCCATCCCCCGTTATCGACTGAACCTCCTCTTCGCCGTCAGAGTATTTGGTCAGTGGCAGGAGGTATTCGTCAAAAACGTCCATTTCCCTCAGTCGTTTCACAGCTATAAATGCGACTGCGCGCTTGGCCTCCTGTTTCGATCTCCTGAGAGGACCTGTAAAGGTTAAGTCCTGAAGAGATAGTGGTAACGCTCGGGGAAGATGAAGGGTCTGTTCGAATTCTCCTGTGTATTTTGGTTTGTGGACAGGCGTAAAAGCGTCCTGGGGGATGAGGGAGCAAAGATAGTTTAGGAGGCTCAAAGAGTTATCGTAGCTCAAGATTGCTCCAGTAGAGGGTACGACATAGCGTTCGCGTGCTGCGAAGTCGACCGGGTCAGTTTCGTCCATATCGTCGTCGTCGTCTTCCTCCTGGGTATCTGCATGCCGAGTTTGATAAACACGAGCGACTTCGGGTTCTTTCTGCTGAAGGGTTTGGTACCTTTCCAGCTGCAATGCATCGCCTTTGGGTATCATGACAATAAAAGTCGACGCTTGTTTTCTTGCTCTACCACGGGACTGAAGATACCCTACCATGTGTTGAACAGGGTCAAATCGAACAACGAGATCGCATTCCTAAAACAATGCGGAAACAGGTCAGGCTATCGGCATGCTTTTGAAATTATGCACGTACGGGAAAGTCAAGGCCTTCTTCGGCAACCGATGTTGCAATAACTGGAAGATTTGTGTTGTGGTTAAATGCCAGCAGAAGCAAGGTCGATCTGCTTACGGATATTGAGAACATGGTCGCGGAAAAGCTTAATAGGGTCGCCTTCACAAAAATCCGTTCGTGTTGACACACCGTCGGCGTTCACACCTTGGCCGACAAGGAACGCAGAACGAATTTTGCCGTGAAGTTCAGGTAAGAGGTTCAAGACCTTTGACAACGTGGAGGCATCATGCCTTTGCTCGACAAAGATGATTCCCTGGAAAGTGGGAGAGTGGTGTTCGAGCAGGATTTCCACAAGAACCTTAAGCTTCGGGGTACACCAGTCTAAATTACTGACCGGAACCGATGATGTTGAAGAAATTTTATTTCGAGGGAAAAAGCTCTGGAAGTCTTGAAGAATGTCGATAACGAAATAGAGTTCATCAGGAATTCTTTTCGATGAAAGGGCGGTAGGGGGAATGATGTCCTCCAGTTCGACAGAGTGGGATAGGTCGTCCAGTATTTTCTGTTTGTTCTCAATGAGGAACCTTTCAAGGTGGTACTGAATTTCATGAAACAGGAACATGGATGCGCAGTAGGGCCCGAGATTGTAAAAAGTCACCCAGTATCGGTTATCGATCTGACGCCATGGAATTTGGAGATCGTCCCAGATAGAATTATCAACAACCTTAAGGCATTGATGAATTGACGGTGACGGGTAATCGTATTCTTCGGGGGCGAATGGGTATTCTTTAATAAACTTCCAGTAAATCATGAGTCAAAGGGCCAGCGACAAAGAATACAAGGTACCCAGGGAATATGGTTCTTACCTCCTTTGCTTTAGGGGAATATTGATCCAGTTCTTCAACATGCTCAACAACTGCGATAACTTTCGCATCCATATTTGATTCGAGATCGGAAAGCGATCCGAGTGGGTTCTTGACATTCCAAATGGGAGATGCAGTCATGCCAAAGATTTTAGGTCTATTATCCAAGGGGTTGAGTTGAAAGTATTCCCGTAAAATGCCATTATAAGGGTGATTCTTCCTGGCATGATGGCATTCGTCAAAAATCATCAATGAGACCTTGTCAATCCTCCAGAGCGAATGCGTCAAAATGTTAAGAAATATTTGAGCTACGTGGGCAATGAGAATTTTTGATAATCCTCGAAATAAAATAAGTACCAGTCATTACAAACACGTCGTGTGTTTGGAATCGTTTCTTCCAACCTAACCTGTCGCTGAGATCAAGGTCTAGAGCCCCGTGGAGTTTCGCCACCCTCAACGATGTTTTCTCTTGAATATATCTCCATTGCTGTTCAACAAGCGCAACCTTGGGTACCAAAAAGGCAATTATTTTGCCCTTGGATTGTTCTTGTGAGGCGATCCACCGGATTAAAAGCACACCGATGAGCGTCTTCCCAGATCCAGTGGGAAGTGCAGCAATTACATTGGCTGCCAGGGTTGGTCAACCACTTCCTGCGAGTCAATGGAATTTAATACACCTTTTTGAGCCCTTACAAATACTTCTGCTTGGTATTGATGTGGTACAAGTCCGTCTAGCCCATGCTGTATTATGTTGTCGGTCGCGACGCGATCTAACATTGCCGTGTTCAGAATTTAATTCTCGATCAAGTCGAACCGAGCTTCTACTGTCTAGTGAGAGAGGGAAAGAGAGTGTGTGAGCTTCGATTTATCATGAGGTATTCAACTTCCGAGATCCCCAGTCACGTGCACCCGCAGGTTGAACAAACCACTTGCGGTTCTAGCGTTCCGCAGAATAATGATTGATTCCGCAGGCCCCCTCTGGTTATTTAACAGTTGGTTCATAAGCGGTTCAAGGATCGCCAGAATTCCCATTCAATTTCCGACACATACATCACCAGACTTATAAGCTTAGTCCTCGCTCTTACCCTGATCGACCACCATGGCTGTTAATCCCAACGAAGATACTGAATTGTAAGCATCTTAAACATATAATACACCAATTACGTTTTCTGACCGAAAGTCGTATAGCAACGACGCTTTACGGAAGCACGGGATCCTACCTCCTCGTGAGCTAACACCTCCGACTCCATCTCCACCACCATCACCGACGTTGGACGATCTCTTGAACGATTTTACCCCAAAGGAGCTCCTGGAACTAAGCGAAGATGCCCCAGACGACGAAACTGAACGTTTTATTGCTATCCACAGACGACAGAGGCTCGCCAAAGAGCGTAAGGATCAAGCGCAGGCACGTTTCGGGCGGGTGTATCCTATCGGAAGGGAGGATTACACCCGAGAAGTAACGGAGGCCAGCAAGGTCGATGAAGAGGACGACGACAACGAGAAGGGTACGGGAGTGGTGTGTTTCTTGTACAAAGATGGGTGCGTATGCTAGGCCATTTTGGACTACAGCTTCAAGGATCTTACAAGGATTCAGGCTACCGAGAAGCGAACGCGCATTTGAACATATACGCAGTCTTGCCCAACGGTATTCTCGTACAAAATTTGTTTCCATCGTAGGCGACAAGTGCTTACCCAACCTCCCCGATTCTCGAGTTCCCATGATTATCGTCTATAGAAAGGGCGACATTAGGAATCAAATTATTGCCTGGGGTGCAGATCGCGAGCGCCGTTTAGAAGGTGAGAATTTTGTTAGTATATTTGAGAAGAAAAATTACATCTTGAAAACAGAACTTGAAGCAATATTGCTCGTGACGGGGGCTCTCGACCTGCCTGATAGGCCTGGTCCTAATGTCAACCAAGGCGAAGAGGACGAGGACGACCTCGAAGACGAAGACGACGATCCGTCTTCCAGGATGCGATCAGCTGCAACATCGACGAACTTTCGTCCGCAAAAGAATATTCGACAAGAGAAAGCCAATGACTCGGACTCGGATTTTGAATTCGACATGTAACACAATGCCTTACTTGCTATTGAATGACGTTCGACTGGTACATGGTAGATTCTCTACATTCCCATGATAAAAAAGAAGGGTGAATTTACGTGGTTTGGTTGTGAATGGCCTCCCGCCCATGATTTGGGTATTCCTCCGTGTCCATGGTGTATCCTGCCTGACCTTTCGAAGGAAGCTGGAAATTGTCTGTCTTCATTAGGAGAGACTCGAATGTGGTTTGTTGATGGTCGGGGTGGCCGGACCCAGCGGCCCCCCCTGAAGTGCCACTGACATATTAATATGCCTCATCGATTCTGAAAAGTGTTACTTACAAAAATTCATCCAGTGGTATCGCTCGGGATAACATGTCTTCCAATCCTCGGATAACAGCAAGCTTTCTCAACAGCCTGAAGTCTCTATTCCCAGAAGCCTCTGGTCGCCTGGCCATAAACACTGGTTCGGTAGTATCTCCAAGTAGGCGCATATCAGTCAAAATCCAGAACCATCTGTAGAAACACATCTAGTTCTCAGAAATCCATGGTACATTGTTGCTGCCGTCGCGTTCAGTGCAAGCAACCGACCAGAAGGCGTACCCCGCGTCTTCGAGCATGTATTGGAGGATCTGAGGGCACTTGGCACGAATTCCCTCCAATCAGACGAGAAGCTGCTTGCCCAGAAAATTCGAGATGCCCTTTTCAAATCTGGCCTCATCAGCGGATACCCAAAGGTTTCTTGTGCATGGTTCAGGCCGACAAGCAGCTGATGTTTTCGAGACAGGCGATCAACAGTCTGATAGCGTTGCATGAAGCCATGCCAGAGGAGTTGAAGGATAAAGTGATGCACAGGTATGCTGCTTATTTGTTGTTTAATATTTACTGTAATGAACTACAGAAATCCAAACGCCTCACTTGTAGACTATGGGGCAACGGGACAGCATTTGTTCCGGTCGGTGTATGGAGCGAAGGCAGGCCCAGTGCAAGACATGCTCGACTCTGCTTACCCAGACATGGGTATTTATCTTCCTTCACTTTTCCAGTACTCGTAGGACTCAGGGATTTGTCTGTTAGGGTGGTTCTCGAAAACGATTGGCTATGGGGTAGTTTATGGCCATACCGATCTTATATCTTCGCTGGAAACTTCCTACACCATGGTAGCTGCGTTGATTGCAGGCGATACTCCCCAACAAATAGCATGGCATTTGGACGGCGCTCAGAGGGCTGGTGCCACTCTTGACGAGGTCCACGCGGTCAGAGAACTATCCATCGAAGTTGCAAAATTTTCTGGCATTCAATGGCGAAACACTGTGCCCCAGGTCGAGGTATTTCAGGGTTAGGGGGATGCATTTGGTCAGCATTTCACAAACCGAATCCATTACTTTGGGAATGAACCTCATATAATTGTACAGTCATGGGATTGAAGGCTACGTCTGTTCAAGCGTGGCAATCCCTACATGCGATGATCGGATGATTGTACGAATGACCAGCGGCCCCTTCTCGTCGTTAATAGTACGATAATAGATTTGGAAGGTGCATTGGAGTGGAGAGCTGTTCATCTAGTAAGAAATAGTAACACAACTTGAACATCCTGTTGCCCATTGAAAAATCAACTTGAACACCATGTAACTTGAACACTGCCAATGTTTTAAGCTTAACCCTACATATGTACACCACACTGACCTGGTCATACTACCGCCCATTTGAAAATTCCCCGCATTTACCCCGCGGGCTGCATTCCTTGAATTTCCTTCACAAATACGTTTTCATAGCACTTGACCTGATGTATTTGCGTCCGTTGATTCTTCTGTAGACTCTCATAGGATTAGAGCATTTTGATAGGAGCATCGGATTTGATTTTCTGACCTTGGTGCAGAGGGAAATGTAGAACTCGCGACGGGAACTTGAATGACGAGGCTTGAAGCTGGATTTCCGTGCCCGAAAGGGAATTACGGTGTTCGAGATGTTACGAATAGATACTCTCAATCCTAGAACAAGCTCGCAGTCTGCATCAAACTTGCTTTTTTACGTTGCGATTTGCTCAACGTAAAAGGCAGCTGTCAGCGGCAGTCTTTGGGAGGATTTAAATACACAATTGGTTTCCGCTTGGTATGACAGCAGACCAGTCTGTTTTACTCAATTTCTACAAGAAGTTCCGAAAAAGTTGCCTGGAAAGAAGGAAATTGGGGCTGATGAATGAGCCACTTCTCCGTCGTGAAAAATCCATGGCTGAGGTATTTTCTAGCCCGAGACGGTCACTATCGAGCTCGGGGTGAAGGGCGCTTTCTGAAAAGACCTCCGAGGCAACCAGCATGGATCCGAGAAGAGTTTCACCTACACGGGCGGGATATCGGGGTGTTCGGGGTAAGTGTCGATTTGATCGAGGAAATCGTTATAAATAGTGGTTCGAAAAGTAGCTTGATGCTAGCCGTAAGCAGAACGCCCGAGAACACGCTAGAGGCAAAACCTTGCCGAGAACGTACACAGGGTCCAGTCTTGTGCATCATATTTCCGAGATTCTCGAGTATGATTCGGGAAGAAAGGATCCAAAGATAGGGCGAAGATATGAATAGAATCGTTCGAAGACTTATAAATAGACGTTCAGAACTGCGCTCTGTTGAAGCTAAGTCGGTTGATCATCGTGGCGTATTTATCGGAAGCTAGTCGTAGCGCTAGAAGCTGGGATGTATGGGGGGACGCTCCAGGATGCTCCAGTATTCAAATCTGACACAAATTTTGCTGAGTGTTCGCTCCGAATCCCGATACGCAGCATCCTTATTAAAGAGACAGTGCGTATGCCATGAAGCGAAGCAGCAGAAAATAGATATCTACTCGGTATCGTCGAAACGGTGGATATGATGTTCAACTCCGCAGGCAAAAATCCCGCTTTCCTGTTGTGAGAGCACGACATGCGGGAAGATACGTCAAACATTTTCCCCAGCTTATGTGTTTTTGGGACCGGCAGAGGGCGAAGTTAGGCCATATTAGTGGCAACCAGGGTTGTTACTACGGCCTCGGAGCTTGGGAAGAAGCTTTGCAGTTCTTCTCCGGCGGCCTGTTTCTCCATGAGTTCTCATTACTTCTCCCCAACTTTAGAAAACGCACCTTATGATGTTTCTGTTTCCAAGTATACATACATTCAAGTTGGAGGGACATGCGGGCCACCAGGAAGTTCCAGAAGAGTATGGCCAAAATAGCAAGATCAGCCTACGGCCATCAGGGCGTCGGAAGTACGAAGATTTCCGTGCAGGTATATTATATCCAGAATCCGTCGATATATCTGAGGTCGTATGAAGGTGGATGGCTTTATGCCTTGTTCATGCCATGCAATAACCAAGTAAGTAAATCAGGCACCAATCCAGCTTGGGAAAAGGACGGCACGTGAGGCCTTGAGGATTAATAGCCTCTTTTAGCCAGTACAATCAACAAGTTGATTCGGAAGGTATGTATCAAAGATTTTTTGAGCCCTTTTGACTGGGGATAAATAGCGAGCGATAGCCACCGCTGCATGCACCTCGCAAAGTCCCGAAGGACCCCAGGACACTCAGATCAATCTCAGTAAACTCTCTTGCGGAACGATGACGACGAACGGTGGTACCTACCATCACACCGCCCTGCAAATTTTTTTAAACGTGCAAGATGTTATTCGACGAGGGTGAACAACGGCCAGGAGCACATCGACCTTCGTGTGTAAGAATTTCTTCAACTGTCACCGCAGGATCACTTTCGACTCTACAAAAACTCCTCTGAAGCCATGTGCACAGATGAAAAGCTTCTCCGAGTCATTAAGGATGAGTTACACACCTCGAATTCTTGTTCAAATAAAACAATTTCCTCGCCATCGTCGGCGAACAAAATTTCCATGTGGGGCATATATCCAAAGATGTACGCGGACGAAATTCGGAGTTGATATCATGTGCATTAATGGACCGAGGAGAAGAAAAGTAAACGAGGATCCGAAACAATGAGTTGCGAATCTAAATAGCTACGAGAAATTAATTTGGGAGCAGACTGCAGTTGTGGCTTGTCCAGCGATCTCGGGGTGCAATTTGGGTGCAAACATTTCTGCTTCCAAACTTTCATACTTATGGGCGTTCGTGGAGATTTGTAATTATTCAGATTCCTGCACTCAAGGGTCAAGCACTTCCTCGAAAGGCGGAGGATTACGTTACACTTTATGGAAGTTGGTCAGAAGAATCCTACCAAGATATATCGATAGTGAAGGGTCTTCACAATCATGGAAGGTGCCGAAAAACGCCTAGGATTGCACAGAGATAAAATAGAATCGAACCTAACTCGATGGCGCACCGCGTGTAGGCCATGAGGACCTCCGGGAGAGGGAGAAAATTGGTGCACGCGGCCCGCCCCATCTAGTACAATAAAGTGTGAGGCCTGGCGAGGCATAGCAGAGGACACACACACTAAATTGGCAGCAAACACTATTCATAGTGAAACAGATAACTTAGTTGCACACACCAACCCACGAACTACGGAGAAGGTATGGCAAGGTGACGCTGGGTCAATAAATACCGGAAGCTCGCAATATGTCATGATCATACGATGCATGTACTACTAGTATTCAATTTATTGCCTCCCGTCCGCCTTACGCTACTGTTAGCTTCGTTTATAGAGGCGTTTAAGAGATCATTAAATGCACAAGAGCCGTGCGAGGACCCGAGAAACCGCCAGTTTCACGCATTATCTTCCATCACATGCCAGTGCATGTAGAACCTTTCAATGCTACCATGTCCGGTCAAAAAATAGGGGCGACCGTCTCGTATGTCCACCTTCTTACCTTGAAAGCCCTCATGTGAATCTTGAAGCCATTGTTATCCCTCACGTCAAAGCTCACGTTGCTCGAGCGTGGAATTCGAAGCGCTCGTTCCAGACGATCCGGTAAGGGCCGAATGACGCACCCAGAATTGGTGGCGTAGAACTTTGGCGCTTACCTTTTATTACACTCTGCCTTGGCTAGGGAGCCGGTGACGCCAGTCGCATTCGGCCGGTGGTACCTGCCAAGTAAACGATTCATTTCCATTGTGGGCGCTTGTCCGCTCCATCGACCGCCACCACGTGGATCTTGTTGTTCCCTAGGACCCAATGCATTTTATCCTAGGAGGATTATTTTGGACTTCTTTGTTCTCAGGTGTCGGGGGCTGTGAGCCCGCCTTTCCGGTTGTTCCGGAGATATCGGTTTGGATATACATATGGAAGTCGAATGCCCCAATGATAACAGTACGCCAAGGCAACACTGTCCGCTATCAGCTATGAGTAGCTTATCCGATTCTGTCTGAATTCTATTAACGCGTACTTCGGAAGCTCGCGGAACATTTATCGTACAGACAGCTGTTATCATAACGATAGGCCCCACCAACTTTTCTGTGTTTATGGACAAAAGTCGCATGGGCCTATCGTTATGATAACGGCTGTAAGATGTGGACTGATTATTTATTTAAAGAAAGCCCGCCTGAACGTATCCGGAACTTTTGAAGTAATCCGAGTACCGATGTCCTTGTTTGTTCTCCACAGTCGTGTTCAGCCGACTTGGAAGGGCGGGTTGGGCAAGAAATGCGTGGCGTTGCTGCGGCCGGCTAGACGCGCACTAGCAATAGCGCGCAATTGCGCAGCGCACAGGTGCCTACGGGCGATTCCCTCCGCCGCTTTGACAGCGCCAAGAGCAGACATTCGGACCGTACATGACATTGACGACATGTCTTTTTACTGATTGGTTGAATCACAATACAGATTGAGTGAGAGAACAAGTCAAGGAACTTTCCGGATGTCAGATATCGTTCTCGGACCGTAGTATTTATGTAAAAACTCAACGACTCACACGAATACGTTTAGATAACATCAGAGGGTGTTGTCAAAACCAAGGAGACCCTAGAAAAAATAACGAACGTTGTTTATTATATCCATGGTTCCCATGGGTAACTAGCTGTACTTGCGGGAGCATATCGAGTTATTACCCACCGGGGATATTGTGGGTGCGAGTCCACCTATAACATCCCGCGAGAGTGTGTGCACTGTAAATACATACTATCAACGCACGGGTGTCCGATTGAGTGTAACCGGGCCGTAATAACGTGAGTATCATGCATGGCCCAAATGATTCCTAAAGGCGTCATAATTTTTTCCAATTCTTATTTCCTATGTGGGTATGTAGGACTTGTCAGTGTCAATGGGTCTTGATCTTTAAGTTGCAGGGTTTCGGGGCCAGTGTTTTTCACGGTGGCGTGTTTTTTTTTTCCTAACTCCGTTTTGTCGACGGTCGGCCCTGTTTGTGTACTCGTTGCCCACGTTCGTTCACTACCTTGCGGAGCGACGCCCCAGCTCCGGAGAAATACGATACGGAAGTGGTTTTTGAGATTTCTAATAACATGTATCGATGGACCTCCTCGTTGGATACTCGCAAGAGCAAATAAATGAGCTCCAATCACGAGATCAAGCCCTCGCTCGTAAACTCGGTCTCGTAACTGGTAGAGTATCTACCTTGTCCTTTCCGAAAGAGAAAAGAGAACCAACACGCATGGTTGTAATGATTTATCACTGGCACACGAGACGAACGAGGATCGGGCGTCTATTTCAAAAACCCGGCACACGATCTTGAGGGCCCTTAAACGCGTCATACTCCGATCGATCAAAAACAATGTGTGGCGCACTCCGACGTCGAAATAGGTTAACCACCGTAAATCATTATATTTCCAGCACTCCGAGACGTGAGCACTGGGGTGACGCAGACGTAAAGATCTGGGGTTACAGTTTATCTCGACGCGGGCGAATTTCCCTCATTTCCAGGAACAACGAGCTCCACCAATTAGGGTAGGGATGAGGGATTTTTATGAAATTAAATAGAGAGTCGCGTGTGATATCTCTGGGTCTTGTTTATTGGTTTTTCGTTCCTACCCGCAGATGCCGATCGGGGTGGGGATGAGGGATTTTTATGAAATTAGACAGAGGGATCGCGTGTGGTATCTCTGGGTCTTGTTTATTGGTTTTTGTTCCTATCCCCCGCATATACCGATCCCGATTCGCCTCAGGCCTCGAGAAACCAATAATACTCGGTCATGGGGGTGCGTGGTTTGTCGGAGTGAGCGAATTCGAATAGGAGAGGGATTTTAGCGTTTAGTCGTCGGGTCCAGGCAATTTTCAGAAAACGTCATTACTCCTTGCTTTGAATAACAATCGAATGTTATCTGATATCAGATATCGGATATGAAAGCTGAGCGCCCGGGGGTCAGATAATATATTAATAATAACTAGCGTATGTATATGGAACCTACCAAGAACTTGGGGAGAAAAAGACGGATTTAAACCGCGTGCGCGCCTCCCAGGGACGCGAGCGCTGATGATGTCCAGCGGCCCGAGTGATTGTGTTGTAATTGTCGTTAGACGTTCACGATCAGAACCACGTTTTGAAAGGAGCATATGCGTGAATCGTAAATAGCCTAGCGTGTTGGTGGTACGTACATAACTTATGCGCACGCATCGGCGGCTACTTGTCGGCTTTTTCAAATGGTACGGTTACCTATAGACTCAGTGGTCCGATGAGGTTAAAGTTGTTGGTGCATAATGCGTGGAGGACTTTTAAAGTTTGACCAAGAGGTTACTTGCAGTTCGTTAATTATCTAGTACTGGGGTGACTGGGGTTGCATGAACACCAACCATCTTCGGATTCTATTACGTATACCGAGATCTAGAATCGCGCGGTCATCATGCCCCCTAGGCGTGAATCAGTTCTGGATTTTGAACGCGCCAGTAGAGAGGAGTATCCAGAATCTAGAGCTGTGTAAGTGAGTTTGGAAGGCTGGAAAGTGTGTTTTGAATCGAGAGGGGTCGCTTCGTGGGGTATAAAGTTCTAGGCCCAGCGGGCCAAGTGCATAACACTTTCCTTCGGGTCGATTACAAGATATCGATCGATGTCTCCTCCGCCGCGAGGTCAGTGAAGTCGGAGTCGTTGCGGAGCCCGACTGGGACTCATTTAACTGTGAATAGAACTTGCAGAGTTTTTTTTTTCCTTGGCTTCGGGCCGGGCTGGTCATCTGGGCTTGCAAGATCCCGTAGTCTGTACCCGGTAAATGTGAGGTTGTATAACAAGTCACCGTGGCGAGGTCTGAAATCAACAAAAGGAGAAGCCGGAGAAGAGCGAAAGAAATTTAAAAAGGGAAAAAAGCCTTGGAAATTGAAATTGGAAGTTTGATGGGGAGGTATCTGGAGGAATCGCCTTGAGGAGTAGCAATGAAGACGCCCGTTGCTTGTCAGGGCAGCCAAGGACTTCCAAGAGCTCAACGTCGCAGTGATTGACGATGTGAGGATCGACGTTGCTGCGGTGCTAAGCAACGGGGGCACTCACGCGTGTACACAAAATATGATGGATGATGGATGGGCTCCCTCACGATCATCAAGCATAGCAATGGGACAAGGTACCAGGCAGTTGGACGTTAAGGTGGAGGGGGCTCGGAAGCGAACGCAGGAACGTTGGAGGGTGCCGACATTTTTCGAGCAGGGAAACAATGCGGAGGTAAGATAACATGAGAGCGCGCACGGTGGTGGAGTGGGTAACGAGAGAAGGGAACGATGAATAAGGAACCAAAAAAGGGCTGAAAGGATGCTGAAAGGCACTGAAAGGGCCATAATAACGGCAGAGTCAATGCCAAGCGCTTAGATGTTGGGCTTGGTCTTTGGTTCCGATGTAAGCAGGTGAGACATGTTTGGGATTTGTTTTTGTTTCGTTATGATCTGTAATCACAAGTTGAGCGATGATCCATGGACCATGGATTAGTTCCAGAGAAGGAATGGGGGATGAGTAATAGCGAGAGTCTGACTAGAGAGGATGAATGGCAATGGCCGTGATGGGTGAATGGATTGTTGATAATTTGTTCATGTGCACAGAAGGGGTATATAGGTCGGCAAGACAATAGATATCGGTCTGAGTGGTGGCGGCGATGAGAGGTGACGATGACTTACATGTAATAATACTACTGCTTGAATGAAGGAAGTCCTTGCTTGAATGAAATGAGGGTGCATACGAGGGCATAGGATTGGAGACAGATCGGGGACATACGGCCTTGGCACGGCGGAGGTGAGTAAGATAATGAATCGGGACACGTGTGTAGGACCCCAGGGACTGTTGAGTATGAGATTTGCAGCCCGATCAACTAGTCATTCCTTGAAAGAGTTCGGAGCCCATTATTATGAGTCGTTGCTCTCTCCCAATGGCCACGACAGCGACATCCCCCCTCGCTGCTAACATGTCCAACCCTGGAATACTTTTGCCTCTGCGGGCTTCAAACTCATCCTCACCGTCCAACTCTCCAGATGGCTCTGCATCATCCGCCTCCTCCACCTCCTCTTCCCATACATCCCTCAGCGACCTGGCTTCCCACTCTTCTGCTTCCACTTCAAAGCAAACTGGGTTTTCCTCGGCCAGGAATCCCGCCTCGCCCCGCCGAATCCGTTTTGCACCCTTGCCTGACCCTCGGCGTGCCGTTCTCATCACCGATGACGGCGACGAAGTCTACATTCCTGTCCCCGATGAAAACATCTTTTCTACCTCTTTACTCTTGCCACACTCACCCCTCGCCATGTCCATGACCATTTCTTCGGCCGCTGCCGAGGCATGCAACCCAGATCCGCCCGCCCTGCTTAATGACGAAGGAGCCGCTGCAAGCAGTTCATCATCCACAAATGAATCCTATCTATCTTCAAACTCATCTTCATCCGCTTCTACCACCTCCAATCCGAGGACTGCCACTCCGAGCGAGTATTCCCCTATGTCTAGTGTCGGCTCTTCCCCGGTAATTCGGGATAACACCGCCCTTCCGCCAGTTGGTAAATCAGCGTCAGCCCCCGCACCGTCTGCATGGCTGAAGCCCCCCCGCTCCCTCAACCCTTTCAGGCGCTCTACTACGTCCCTCTCTGGTTCCAGTTCCCATTCCCTCACACCAACATCCTCCATCGACAATTCAGCCACTGCTCGCCCCCCATCCCCACCAAATACCCACGGAAAATCCCTCAACCTCCTCCACCCTACTCGGAAAGTTCTCTCTTTATCCGCCGAAGAGATCCTCACCCTAGGAACCATAAACCTCTTCCGCACTTCTTCCCGGGACTCTACAGCCTCTTCTTCCACAGCTACTTCCACATGGGCCTTCAACAAACGCTGGTCGGGCTCTTCCGTCAGTTCTTCTACTAACGCTAACGGGGTTCCGTTGGTAAAAACCCAAAGCTCGCAGTCGAGCAAATCTAAATCCCGCTTCTCCTTGGGAGGCTCTGGGTCTTCCACTTCCTCGCTTTCCTCGGGCTCCGCAGATGCCAAATCTACGGCTGCCAAGCCTAAACCTCCTGCATCGAAACCCTTCAATAGACACAAAGGCACCCGCATGCTTAACGGCCGCGTCTACGGATCTAAACACACTGCCGCCCTTGCTGCCAACCCATTTGCCACCGCACGCGACGAGGAGCCTCAGTTCGTCGAGTGGGGCTATGGTGGCATGGGCTCCGTCAAAGGCGCGAGAAGTGCTGGCGTTGCGTCCGGCGGCGTCAATTGGGAAAGGCTCCATGGCGGTTCAGCGGTCAAGGAGGGCGTTGGGGTTGCTACGACAGGTGCTGCCGAGGAAGAGGATGATGGGAGTGGGATGGGGTGGGTTAAAAAGAGAAAGGAAGAGAGAGAGAGGAAGGAAAGGGAGAGGTTGGCCGCTCTTGAGGCAGAGCAGGAGAAGGAGCAGGGACCAGAACATTCCGAGAGCAATTTAAGCACGCCGACCCCCACGCGTACTTCGACCATGGATGGCTTGAAGAAGCCAGATTCAACTCCTGTTGAGGAGTCCAACGATGCCGCACCAATCGCTGTCTCCGTGCTTCATGAAGCCGTCACAGACGAGCCAGGTGTTATCTCGCCTTCACTGGAGTCGGCAGCTACCATCGTACCGTCTTCTTACCCCTCATCGTCCCGTCCAGTGGACGAGGGCGAAGTGGATAATTCGGTCACCCAAAATGGACTCTTGGTTGCGTCGAAGTCGAAGGAGAGTCTGAAGAAGAATGTCGAGGAGGACGCTGTGTCGAATTCTGAAGCGCCGCAGCCTCAAGAACACGCGCCCGACATTGTACCTATCCCTGCACGGCCTGGGAAGCACCATTTGCATCACTCGGGCTCGTATCATCGAAAACACGGGCACGCAAGGACGCCCTCGATCCCGACGCCTTTAAATCTGGAAGGTGTCAACGGTGATGTCATGCGGGTTGCTGAAAATGTATCGGCTTCTACCTCCAAGGCTGAAAATCACTCGTACGAGAATGACGCTTCGTCGTCTTCTGCTTCATCTGCGTCCTCTGATTCGGAGGATGAGGTGGGTGAGGACGAGGACGAGGACGATGAGGAGGATGAAGAGGAGAAAGCGAGACATGAAGCTAGGAGGAAGACGGCGCTTGGGGCGGGTGTGGAGAAGGTTATGAGGCACAAGGAATGACATTGGGGAGAGGTTGGCGTAGAGTTGGATTGCGGGTGTCATGAGAGTTGGAGGAGTTAGAGGATGAGAGCGCATGCATATTTTGAATGTCGAAAGCACGAGGCGACGAGGTGGAACGGGGAGGGAAGAGCTGTATTTCTAGCATCAACCACCATTTAATTATAAACCATCCATCCACTTCATTAACGAACCGGCACCCACGACGGACGGAAAGCCAAGACCAATTTTACTGGAGCTCCCTCCTTATGAAAAGACCAAGCCGGAAGGACTGTCAGGCTATCCCTTCCAATCCACTTCTTTCGTTGTCTTGGTGTTCTTGGCCACCCTTCTTGCTCCCATTACCACCCATCCGTTCTGGTGCTAGTGCTTCTCGGTTTCCGAGTTGGGCTACGGTCTAACCCGCGTCATTAAACCCTCTACACGGATTCTTCCATCGCATGCTTCTCGCGTGCACTGCCTTTGTTTTTTGCTCTTGTTCGGGGCTTGGCGTGCAACGTGATTGTTATACATCCATGCCTACCTCGCTTCGTACCCCACCTCAGGTTGGTTGGGGTGGGAGCGTTGTGGGGTGGAGTGTGTTGTGTTGTGGTAACGGGCCATTTGGGCGTTAATGGCCGGGGTAAACTTGTATGATACCAGAAGGACGACAATGCGACAATTCGACGCAACAAACAGTTATGTAGGGGGAAAGCGGAACGCCATGATATAGGATATCGCCGCGTAATCGCCATCCAAATCCAACGAGCCAGTCTAACCAACCATTGAACCAATGAATGGGTTTGTTCGACGTGATACTCTTTTTTTTTTTTTTTTTGGTGTGTTGGGTGGTTTTTTCTTTGTTGAGCCGGTTCGTGTTCGGGTTTATGCTCCCGTTTGAAGCTTCGTCAAGCTTCTTACCCCGCATCCTGCACCCCGTGTCTTCCATCCTTCTCGTGCGTGTGTCAGTCGGTTGAGAAGCTGGGATTCTCGTTTGTGAGTTTTTTTTAAATTTTTTTTATTTTTTTGAGAGAGATGTCTGATGAAATTTGTTTTTGTTGATAGATATCACACATTCTTTCTCCCCCCGGCGTTGCTGGGAACTTTGGACCGCGCATCGCCGCCGCAGTCGTTGTCATAGATCTCACCTTTCGCCCTCCTCCCCTCTCTTTTCACCTATCAAGCCTCCAAGTTACGTCTGGACCTGGATCCCCCATCAACTAGAGCCATGGCCTGAACTAGCTGTATTTTTGTTATGGATTTGGGTATGTATTTTTTTTTCTTTTTGGTGTTAAGTTGTGGCTGTTGGCTAATCGTTTATTTTGTATTAGGTTTTATTTTTTGTAATACTCTATCTTACCATCTTCTCGACTCTTATACCACCTTCTGGGTTGGTTTCTCTTTTCTCCTTTGGGTCTTAATTTATCTAGCTTTGAACTCTCAACCTCCTTCCTTGCCTCCTCCCTAACACTCTGGAACGTGTTTTCCGTTTCAATTTCTACATGTTCGATCCTTTTTTCTTTTTGATGCATACCCAAATTCATTTTTTTCTCTGAATCTAATCCAACGATCGTCCGTCTCATTCTCCATTTCATCTTACAACTCTACAATCCATCTCCCCTTGCAACTCTCGTGTATTACTTTTCCCTACAAAAGAATATTTATTAGCAGCAGCTATCATCCATCCATTTACCCCACCCCCACTCCTCCGGATTGTTTTTTTTTCGTCGTAGACATGTCTCTATGCGTCGTCCACCAGCCTCGTGTTCCTTTTTTTTTTTTCCCTTTCTTGGCTTTTTCTACTCTCTGTTTCCCATCTCGTCATACATCGTCATTTGTCATTACCATCGTACATGTCGTCAATAAAGATTTTCTTTCTACGTCATTCCTCGAAGGCTAAATTTGAAGGACCGCCGTCAGGGCCAACTTACACGAAATTCAAATTGGATGTAATGCTGGCTCGTGACCGCGACTTTACCAATTTCATCACTCGTGCATCGGTTGCGCCATCGTCGAGCTCCTACATAATTTCCCTGGGAACTTGCCAGTATTTCATCGAAATATCCATTCCTTTGCGGCTGGTCACGACCTAGTATTTATAATCCCCGAGTTGTGGTCACGCCTGCGCTTCATCATCATCAACAATCCCCACCCCAAGACAAGTTTGCAAGTGTGTAATCCGTTCTGTGACCGAGTCTGAGAGAGGATAAAAAGAGACACAAAGCTGACTTACGTCGCGCCCTCCTCGCTTTTTCCTTTCCCCTAGATCTGGCGTTCCGGGCTCTTCCTTCTTCCTCTTCCTCGACGGGTTATTTCCTTCAAACTCGTTCACGGGTCTCAACTACGGTCGTATCGTCCAGATTAGTGAGATCATTCAAATCGCTCGCAAGCACACGCAGAAGCACCTGTGGCTTCCAGAAATTCAAGATAGCAGCTCCACACTTTCCCTCGAGTCCATCCGCTCCGAATCTCCGTCTTGCACAGGTGTGTATCTGCTGTTCATCAAGTTTTTTTTTGGCGGGGGGGGAGCTGTTTCCCCCTTTCGGTTTCCGGTTCCAGGTTACCTTTCTCGGATCGTTCTGCTTACCTTCTCAATGTTCTTTTGGAACAGGTCTATAGAGCATTCAGCAGTACGACTGACACCGTTATGCCTCCGATCTACAATAAACCTACAGTGGAGAAGTATGATTACATTGTTTTGGGTGGTGGGAGTGGTGGATCTGGTACCTCTGTGAGTATTTTGTTTTTACTGGGCGTTTGAGGTTGATGCTGATTTGGAATTCAAGAGACGGGCTGCAAAGTATGGCAAGAAAGTTGCCGTGGTGGAAATGACGGCCCATCTTGGAGGAACTTGTGTTAATGTTGGTACGTTATCTCTTTTCGTCGTGTTTGGCGGCGCCGGCCAAGAAGTACGTGCTAATGATATCCTCCTCGCACACGCAGGTTGTGTACCCAAGAAGGTGAATTAACCCCAAGGCGCATATATCCACAATCTCATGACTCCAACTTTATTTTTGAAACCTCCCAGATAATGTGGCATGCTGCAGATCTACAAGACAAGATCAAGCACCACGCAAGGGGTTACAAATTCGACAGCGGCGTCGAGAACGCGAAATTCGACTGGAAAGCGTTCAAACCCCAACGCGACGCATACATCCGCCGCCTCAACTCAATCTACGAGAACAACTTTAACCGCGAGGGCGTCGAGTACCACCACGGGCGCGCGC
>Ga0307517_10002937_pt1 | contig 26974 bp, 17 predicted proteins | sample 23_EM_MG_FD_194515 | JGI IMG/M metagenome (GOLD analysis project Ga0307517, IMG submission 194515) | Populus trichocarpa ectomycorrhiza microbial communities from riparian zone in the Pacific Northwest, United States - 23_EM | ecosystem: Host-associated > Plants > Roots > Unclassified | place... | reverse complement strand
TGGTCTGGTATAGAGTTGGAAGAGTGGTGGAGGAACGAACAGTTCTGGCTTATCTCTGGAACCAGTGCCCACTTTGCTGCTGTCATGCAAGGCCTTCTCAAGGTGATTGCAGGAATTGAGATATCTTTCACATTGACTTCCAAGTCTGCAGGAGATGAAGTTGACGATATCTATGCAGACTTGTATCTTGTAAAGTGGACATCTTTGATGATTATGCCCATTGTTATTGCCATGACAAACATAATTGCCATGGCCTTTGCTTTTATAAGGACGATTTATAGCACAGTTCCGCAGTGGAGTAAGTTTGTTGGAGGAGCTTTCTTTAGTTTCTGGGTGTTGGCTCATTTGTATCCTTTTGCCAAGGGCTTGATGGGGAGGAGAGGGAAGACCCCAACCATTGTGTTCGTTTGGTCTGGTCTCATTGCCATAATAATCTCTTTGCTATGGATTGCCATAAGCCCACAAAAGCCAAATGCAACAGCTGACGGAGTTGGGGGAGGGTTTCAGTTCCCTTGAGCGCCTCAGGTTGAGTGAACACCAGATGCAAGAATCTTAGATTACTGAACTGTACCACTTGCAAGATTTGAGATAGAACGAGATTTTGCACCTTTTGTATTTTCTTCATGTAATTTCCTAAAAGACTTGTCAACTAGGAAGGTCATAGGTAACCTGTAACGAAGGAATGGATGGATGCTGAAAAATCTGTAAACTTAAGGTCAAATATTGATGATAATCCCAGAAATATTTTCGCGAGAATTCAGTAGAAAAAAAAAGCGTAGTTTTCTAATCCTCCATAACTCTGTCCCCATGTGAATGAATCCATCCCTTTGCATGATGCAATTGTGATGATTTATGCTACTTAATTGCAGAATAAAGCAAGCGTAAATAAACTTGTCCATTTAGATCTCTAAGCGCAACTGTGAATGTGACTTAACAAAATTACACTACAAAATCAGAGTTTTGACATGATCCTAAGAACTTTCTTTCATATCTTGGGAGCAAGATGACATGGAAATCTCTTCCCTGTGTGCTCAAGTGACAGCAAATCCGAATTCTACTGATCTGATGGCTCAAGTCACCTCCTATCCAGACTTTGGTGGTGGCGGTAGCGGAGGAGAGAAGAGAAGAGGAGGAGAGTGACTGCTCAACTGACTTGTAATTTGTTTTGTTAAGGTAAAAAAAAGGCAGCGCAGATCGTTGGCTGATGGCACTGTCTGGCAAACTGGCCCCCGTGAAGTTATTTTATGGAGTATTTCATTCCATTAATTTGATAATTGTTTTTTGGGTTTAGGGTTTAGGCCTAGACGGATTCCATCCGTCCTGAGTAATTAAAAGGCCCATCATCACCCTTGCATTTGATCAAAACTAAAAAATAAATCTCTACTCATCATCGAACAGCCCTTGTTCAAGGTTCAAGCTATAAAACTGGATAGCGCAGTAGAATAGCACATCCCTCCGTCTCCCTCCCTCCCTCCTAATTAATTAATCCCTCAATAAACCACCATTTCTCTCCTCCTTTTCTTTCTTCTGCTACTCTGTTTTTTTTTTTTTCATCATACTTACCCTAAACGACAGCAATAACAATTTCCTAATTACCAATTATCAATAACAATATAATAAAAAAGGTTCACAACTCTTTCCTTCTTCTAGGGTTTCCGAAACCCTAGAAAACTCCCCCTCCCTCCGTCCCTCCCTGTATTTCCCATTCAAAACAGAAGAAAAGAAATAAAGTTGGAGCTGTTTCTGTTTCTGTATCCGTATCAGTATCAGTATCAGTATCAATAGCAGTTTCTATGTGAGGGTCAGTTGTTTCCTTTTTTACCACTTGTTTCTGATTTCCTTATATTCTACTGCCACTACTTCATTTCTTTTTTTATTAAGTGGAGCAGACTGATATATGTACATGTCAGTTTAATTTTTATTACATTAAAAAAATAATTGAATTGAATTGGAGATGGAAAATGAGGTGCTTGAATTCGATATAGGTTTAGGAAGTGGTGCTGATGATGATGCTGTTGACATTGATATTGATGACGACTTGCCTTCCACTCCTCCCCTTCCTCTTCCTCTTCCCAGCTCCACCTCCACTCCTCCTACTCAAATTTACCTTCCTGAGGGTGATCTTTTGGATCTTGAGCCTTATGAGAGCATGGAATTCGAGTCTGAAGAGGCTGCCAAGGCCTTTTACAATTCTTATGCTAGGCGTGTTGGCTTTAGTACCCGTGTCAGCTCGTCCCGCCGTTCTAGGCGTGATGGAGCTATTATTCAGAGACAATTTGTGTGTGCCAAAGAGGGTTTTAGGAATTTGAATGAGAAGCGTACTAAGGATAGAGAGATCAAGCGTCCCCGTGTTATTACTCGAGTTGGTTGCAAAGCTTCTTTGTCTGTCAAAATGCAGGATTCTGGCAAATGGGTTGTCTCCGGTTTTGTTAGGGGACATAATCATGAGTTGGTCCCTCTTGATCAGGTGCATTGCCTCCGTTCACACAGGCAAATATCTGGCCCTGCTAAGACTTTGGTCGATACATTGCAGGCTGCGGGAATGGGCCCTCGTAGGATTATGTCTGCCTTGATTAAGGAGTATGGTGGAATTAGCAAAGTTGGATTTACAGAGGTTGATTGCAGGAACTACATGAGGAACAATCGTCAGAAGAGCATGGAAGGAGACATCCAGCTCCTTTTGGATTATTTGAGGCAAATGCACACGGAGAACCCCAATTTCTTTTATGCTCTCCAGGGGGGTGATGACCAGTTCACGGGCAATGTGTTCTGGTCTGATCCAAGAGCTAGGGCAAACTACAGTTATTTTGGAGACACTGTTACGTTTGACACCACCTACAGGTCCAACAGGTATCGCTTGCCCTTTGCGCCCTTAACTGGTGTTAACCATCATGGACAGCCTGTTTTGTTTGGTTGTGCTTTCTTATTGAATGAGACCGAAGCGTCATTTATTTGGCTGTTTCAGACGTGGCTCACGGCAATGTCAGGCCATCATCCAGTGTCGATCACCACCGATCATGATGCAGTAATAAGTTCAGCCATCATGCAGGTCTTCCCCAAGACTCGACATCGCTTTTGCAAATGGCATATCTTCAAGAAATGCCAGGAGAAGTTGTCCCATGTGTTACTCAAACATCCAAGTTTTGAGGCAGATTTTCATAAATGTGTTAACCTCACCGAGTCGATTGAGGAATTTGAATCCTGCTGGTTGTCGCTTGTTGATAGATATGAACTCCGGCATCATGAGTGGCTTCAAACGATATATTCTGATCGCAGGCAGTGGGTCCCTGTGTATCTGCGGGATGCTTTTTTTGCAGAGATGTCTATAACTCAGCGAAGTGATAGCATGAACTCATACTTTGATGGTTACGTGAATGCTTCAACCAATCTGAGCCATTTCTTTAAGCTGTATGAGAAAGCTATAGAGAGTCGAAATGAAAAAGAAGTAAAAGCAGATTATGATACGATGAACACAAACCCAGTTTTGAAGACCCCATCTCCAATGGAGAAACAAGCATCCGGGCATTACACTAGAAAATTGTTTGCAAGATTTCAAGAGGAGCTAGTTGGGACGCTAACTTTCATGGCATCCAAAGCAGAAGATGATGGGGAGAGCATTATGTACCAAGTTGCCAAGTTTGGGGAAGATCATAAAGCTTACTATGTTAAATTCAATGTTTTGGAGATGAAGGCGAGATGTAGCTGCCAGATGTTTGAGTTCTCTGGCCTTCTATGCAGACATGTGTTGGCAGTCTTTAGAGTCACCAATGTGCTTACCCTCCCATCACATTACATTTTGAAACGATGGACAAGAAATGCCAAGAGCAATGTCATATTGGAAGAACACCCCTCTGATGTATATAATGGCTATCTCGAATCTCATACTGTTCGATATAACACCCTACGCCATGAGGCTTTCAAATTTGTAGATGAAGGATCCAAGTCCCTAGACACTTACAATGTGGCGATGGTTGCTCTGCAAGAGGCCACAACAAGAGTTGCACTGGCAACAAAGAATGAGGGGAGAACTAGTGTTGTGAATAGCCGGAATAGAGGGGACATGGCAAGCAATGGGATTAGGGCTAATTATACCAGTGGGAATCATCTGGGGAGCTCTGGCCAAATTTTGTCGGAGGTTAGAATCATTTTCCATTTACCACGCTTCATGTTTCATCCATTTTCTTGCAATCACATGATGTCAATTGATTTCATTTATTACTGTCTACTGCTTTATTTCTCCACAGACCTACATGTATATACCATTTTTCTACAATCTACGTTCATTTTCTGTTTTTTTAGCTCCTTATCAAATTGGTTTTCTGCTAAATGTTGAACTTTTCTCTCCATCTTGATGACCCAAAATTTTGATGTAAAAATTATCATGACTAGCTTCTATTTAGCGATCCAATGGCATCTGAGTTTATGACCACTTTCAGAACCTCATCCTCCTTATGACAATCTCTAAAAAAGTGATAATCGCAGGCCTTTGTCCATGCATGTACACTCAAGCTTTTGAAACCCTTGCAAACATGTTGGCCTACTGGCATTCTTTCCCTATCTGTGGTTTTTGGTAGGGTTAGTTGCTTAAGAGCCCTTGATATTCTTTATATTTCTATGTTAGTAATGTTAAAACATAGATATGGTCGTGGTCATTTAATTCATGGAAATTTCACTAGAATCATTAACTGATTGCATCCTAAATTTTGGAATTTTAGATCTCATGACCTCCTGAAGACCCGTATTGAGTTATTGCCCTGAGTAGATGTTCTGAAAGAAAAACAAAGGTCAAATCCATACGTCAGGGAAATCTAAGTCTCTTGATTGTGGTGACTTCATTATGAAATCCTAAAAAAAATTACTTCCCTTTATGGAATTATAAGTAGACGTTTTGGAAAATACAAGGAGAAAGGCACATATAATTTGTAACTCAACCTGAAAGTTTGGCTTTTCACTAAGAAGGCTTCTTAACCAGCACAAGTCCTATGCAAATTTGGGCGTGGAATGTTTTCTTCGTTTCTTTTGTAAGAGTGAAATCTTATACTGTTTTTCAGATGCATTGTAGGTTTTCTTTTGAGATCCTCTGCATGTCAGTTAGTGCTCGCATTTCTTATATGGCAGTGCAACAAGATATCTGTATTATGATGATCTTAGGCCTGTTTTCAACTGTCTTCTTATTGTTGCTATTTTGCAGAAGGATATGGACAAGAAAATCCAAGAACTTAGAGATGAACTGGAGCATGCAAATCGAAAGTGTGAGGTATACCGAGCTAACCTCCTTTCAGTTTTAAAAGATATTGAGGATCATAAGCTACAGTTGTCAATTAAAGTACAAAGCATAAAGATTAGTATGAAAGACAGCATCTGAAGGTGCAATAGAACTTTACCATGTAGTTTCGTTTGTAATCTCTTCCTTTTTTTTCTTTCTCCTCCCAATCAATTGAAAGTCCAACTACTTCAATGGTGCTCTGTGGATGAGGTTGATTTTGACCTTTTCCAGTGCTTTAGAGATTGTGAAAGCTTTCAATTTATCTTCTCTTGTACAGTGCACTTATTGTCTTTAGATCTATACGAGGAAGCAATGATTTCTTCAATTTTAGGCAGATGCATGGCCAAAAGTTGTGTAATATATTTAGAGAATTTGTTTTCCCAGTATCTCTCAGCTGCACCATGAAATACATGCAGGATCGATCTTTGCCCTCTCTGAAGTGCATCGTTCATTGGTTTTTAGTGTCTTTATTTACAACACTGCATGCCTGTTCACTCTGTCCGGCTTCTTTCGGAATACTGCTTTATGCATACACAATCACAGAAAAATTAACAGATCAATCTCTGAATTAAAAAAAACCCCCTCCTGTACTGTGGCTTTAGGAGTGAAGTCCATGTGCTACGTGCTACAAAGCAATCTCTCAACACATGCATGGTGTCCTCCCTAACTGAAGGGCAAAGATGGCAGCAAGCATTATCAGTCAGATGCCTAGCTACTCTTTGATCATTAGTCAGCAATTTGTTATGAGCCACCAGCCACAAGAAGTTTCTGATTCTCTCAGGCCCTTTCCAACGCCAAATCAGCCTCCATATCGGTTCCATAGGGAGTTAGCATCCCTCACCTGAAACAAATAAACAGATTTGGTTGTGAATTGTCCACTAGAAGAGTGTCTCCAATACGATGCATCTCCCTCCAGTTCATTACTAGGAGGTGAATGGCTTGCTAAAACCAAAACTACTTGCACCGGGAGAAGATGAGCAAAAAGCTCCCACTTCCAATGATTTCTCTCATTTACCATGTCCGCTACGGTCGCATTCCCCTCTGCTTCTGACAGTTCGTGAGTTGTATGATGACTTAGAGCCCCATAACCATCAAGCCACACGTCTTTCAATTCCAAAAGAGGACTTTCCTTCCATTCCCTACAGACCACATTGTTCCTGCCCTCACCTGCGACCAGACCTTATAGATTGCTTTCCACAAAGGGGAATCTTTGCCCTTAGCCTTGGGATCAGATGTACATTCCTGTGACCAGCCATACATGCATCGAAGAACACAAGTCCAAAGACCATTCATGTCATTCATAATGCTCCACCCTAGTTTCATGACAGAAGCCTTATTCATGCAATGCATATCTCGCATTCCTACCCCCCCCCTCCAATCTCGGCTGACATATTTTCTTCCACTTAATCAAGTGAACCTTTTTACTGCCTTCATAATCTGCCCAAATGAATCGACGACATATCTTCTCTATCTCATGGAAGATGGATTTTGGCAGTAAAATGGATTGCATCGGATAAAGTGGAACAGACATGAGCACGGATTTGCAAAGAGTGATGCGGCCTGCAAGTGATAGATTTTCACTTAGACTGCAATTTTCAAACACAAACGTAGAAGAAGCAGAGCGGGTCAGAGTCGCACTCGCTTCTTCAGAACGGTGGCCCATGTGAGAGTATGGGCTTTAGAAATATTAGAGCCGGCCCAAGATGTAGTTTGAGAGGTTGAGTCCACTCCAGCCAGATATAAGTGGAAGTAAGCCGATCAAAGCGAAATATCACTTTGGGCCTTCTAAAGGTACAGGCTCTGCTGGGCATGGGCTTCTTGTAAATCTTCCTCTCCTTGAAATTAGAATTAGAAAGCGAAGATGCTCGAGGGATCTCGTCTGTCTTGCTACTTACGATTGTTTAATTTCCTTTTGATATCTATGTCTTGAGGAGGCAATCAATTCAACGGTCAAAAGGGAAATAAAAGAGGAAAAGAAATTTAAGTGTCATGGAGAAATCCTGTCTACGTGGTCCTCTCCTCCTCCTCCTCCTGGGGTTGGGGCCCTCGGTACCGACTAGCAAGTACACTTTTCCTTGGAATATAATCTACCTTCGACAACCTTTTTTTCTTTTCCTTTCCATTCAAGTACTGTGCGGCAAACAATGAAAAAGATATATATATTTTGAATCTCTTAATTTAGTTTAGATTTTTCATAACATTTAATTTTTTAATATCTTTTAATGTTTCTTCCCCTTATAAATAAATTACTTGTCTTGTATTATAAATATTAAAAAAAATATACAAGAAAATAAATAAACTTCTCTTTTAAATTTTATTCTAAATATACATATTCTTACTTGGTCTTAATTTTTTAACACGTTATTAGCACGATTACCCAACTTAATTTATATAGAAATCTTGATACACATAAACTCTTATGTTATATGGCTTGTATCAATTTCAATATTTTTTCTCTTTTCATTATTGTTCATATTTTATTAAATATATTTGGCTTTGTAACTTATTTTGATAAATTTTCTTTCCTTTTTATTCATTAAGATTTAAAGTTCTTGAACAACTAGTATTGTAAGTTTCTGAAGAATTAAATAAATTAAATATAATTCTCGAAGAACTAATATTTCTAAAGAATTGAATAACAGTCTTCAAAGACTGATTTTTTTCTTTTATATTCATGATTTTATTTAATAAGTTGTTTTCTTTTTTTATATAGATAATGTTGAATCTGGCGACATTTGAATTTACTGCTCTTGATATATTTGATAATAACTTTTTTGTCATGGATCCTTGACGTTGAGATTTATCTGAAAGCTATGAATCTTAGAGAGACCATCAAAGAAGAAACTAACGCATCTTTGCAGAATTGTGCAAAATCAATGATTTTCATTCGCCACCATCTCCATGAAGAATTAAAAGTTGAATATCTCACAACAAAAGATCCTCTTGTTCTGTGGCAAAATATAAAGGAAAGCTATGACCACCAAAAATTTATTATATCCTCCAAGCTCGTTATAATTGGTTGCACCTGAAGTTGCAAGATTTGAAATCAGTTAGTGAATATAATTCTACTCTTTTTAAAATTGCATCATAGTTGAAATTATATGGTGAAAATTCCACAGGAAAACAAATGTTAGAGAAAACATCCTCTATTTTTCATGCCTCAAATTTTGTCCTGTAACAACAATATAGAGAATGTAATTTCAAGAGGTATGATACAAGGCACGGTTTGTTGTACAAGGTTTCTCACAAAGACCTGGCATTGATTATGAGGAAACTTATTCTCCAGCTATGGATGCAATCACTTTTAGATTTTTAATTCGATTAGTAGTCTCATAAACTCTAAATATGCGTTTAATGAATGTAGTTACAACATATCTCTATGGATCATTAGATAAAGATATCCATATGAAAATCTCTAAATGATTCAAAATGCATGAAGCCTTTTATGATAAACCCAGAAGTGTTTATTCTATTAAGCTATAAAAATCTTTATATGGGTTAAAGTAATCTGGTCGAATGTGATATAATCATCTTAATGAATACCTTCTAGAAAAAGAGTTTGAGAATAATGAGATTTGCCCATGTATTTTTATTAAGAAAACAATATCTAGATTTGTTATTGTTATAGTATAAGTTGATGATTTATATCTTATTGGTACTCATGAAGAGCTCACAAAAACTGCAACCTATTTGAAAGATGAATTTGAGATAAAAGATCTTGAAAAAACAAAATTTTGTCTTGGTTTACAAATTGAACATATTTCAATTAGAAAATTTATCCATCAATCGACATATACAGAAAAGATCTTGAAGCACTTTAATATGGACAATGTTCATCCTTTGAGTACATCTATGGTTGTTCGATCACTTGATGTGAATAAAGATTTTTTATGGCTGTTAGAAGAGATTCTTGGTCAAGAAGTACCATATTTTAGTGTTATTGGAGCACTCATGTATTTTGCAAATTATACAAGACCAGATATAGCTTTTGTAGTCAATTTATTGGCAAAATATAGTTCCACTCCCATAAAAAAAATGTTGGAATGTGGTCAAACATATACTTCGCTATCTCCGCAAAACAACTAAAATGAGGTTATTTTATAATAGATCAAATTTATAATTAATTGGATATGCAGATTCAGGTTATCTCTCTGATCCCCACAAAGAGAGATCACAAACAAGTTATATGTTTACATATGGAGGTATTGTAATTTCTTAAAGATCTGTCAAATAAACATTAGTGGCTACTTCATCAAATCATTCAGAAATTATTGCAATCCATGAAGCAAGTCAAGAATGTATATGGCTAAGATCAATTATTCAGTACATAAAAAAAATATGGATTATCAACCATTAAAAATAGTCCCATAATATTGTTTGAAGATAATGTTTTCTGTATCACTCAAATTAGAGGAGGCCACATTAAAAAGGATACAAAACAAATCATATCTTATCAAAGTTTTTTTATACTCATAAGCTTCAACAGAAAGAAAAAATTGATATCAAACAAATCAGGTCAAATGATAATTTAACAGAAGTCTTTAACAACCCACTACTAGAAAATTGATACGGAAATATCGAAAGGATTTCCGTCGAAAATATACCGATGGATTTTACCGATGGCAATATTCTCTCGGTATATATCAAGGAAATTATAGTAGGAAATAAAATAATTAAAACAAAGTAAAAAAATGATGACGTGATAATTTTACCAACGGAATTACCGACAGAATGATTAAAAATATCAATATTTAATTATCCATCAGTAAAACTATCTGTAAAACACTCCAATAAAAAGCCTAGAATCCCTAATTTCACAACAGACCCGTCTCCTTTCTTCTTCTTCTTCTTTTCCCCCATATGTAAAAAACATCAATATCCATTTTTTTTCTTCTCTCCTCTCCTCAACTCCTTCTCTTCTCCTCCATGCTCATGTATGTCTTATTCTCCTTTCTTCTTTTTTCTTCTCAATTTTTTTAATTAGTATACTTTATGAATTTTTTTTCTCTTCTTAGCTTCACTTGCAACTACATTAAGGTAAAAAAAAAATTCTTCTTTTTTCGTGTTTTTTTCACTATATTTGTTTTTTATTTTATTTTTAATTGTTTTTGTTCTTAATAATTGTATGAATGTTGTTGTAGGATTTGTTTTTCATATGAGATCAATTTTTAGTTGATTTATTTATAGGATTTTTAAAAAAATTTCATATGAATTTTTTTAGTTAAATTTATTTGTTGCAAATTTGTTTGAGTTGATTTTCTTCTTCTTTTTTCCAAGCATTTTGAGTATTATAGTGTGTTGATTTATATTAATTTAATTATTTTATAGTTTTGTAAAATAGATTTTTTTTAATATTTTTAAATAATTACCAACGGAATTACGTACATACGGTATTTTGCTGAGGGAAATACCGAGGGAATGAAGCGGGTAATTTTTTTTTGCTCGCTTTTTCCGTCAGTAAATCCATCGGTAATAATATTTTTTTATTACCAACAGACTTACCGACGGACAAAAAATTACCGACACAAGATTCACCGACGAATCATTTTCGTCTGTGATTTCGTTGGTAAATTAATTACCAACGGAATGATAGTGCAAATACCGACGAAAAATTCCGTCTATAAATCTAAAGATTGTGGTAGTGACCTTAACTTTCAAAAGCCTTATCCATAATATTGGAATGCATCATCTTAAAGATTTATCATAAAACATGTATTTTTTAGATGAAGTCGGTGCAAATTATGGATCCTAGAGTATATGAATTTTGAAGTATCTATATAAAACCTTTTATTGAATCCTGAAGTATTTAGAAATCACACAAGAATATTATACTCTTTTTCCTTTGCTTAGGTTTTTTTTTTCCTATTAGGTTTTCATTTGCAATGTTTTAATGAGACACATTTTTAGTACATAGTCATTTAAGAAAAAGTGTTATAAAATCTATAATTATATATATTGAATGTTCATTAAAATCTCTTAGACTTCATAATGTTTAGTCTCTTGGTTTTCCATAACACTAAAGTTTTCTAGTATCCTTTAATGTTCTTATTTTCTTCTCTTATAAATATATTATGTGTCTTGTATTTTAAGTATTGAGAAAAATATATAAGAAAATGTACGAACTTTTTTTTTTAAAGTTTTATTCTGAATATGTATGTTTTTATTTATTTATTTTTTAACACACACACATATATATAAAATTAGAAATACCATATTTTAAAAAATAATATTTCTTGCATAGGAACAACTAATTTTTGAAAGTGGTCCTAAATTAGATCATCACGTTTCTGAATTTCTCATCAAATTGATTTATTTGTTAAGATCTTTTAAATCCATATTTATCACCAAGAACTAATTTTTCATTCATTCAAACGTGGTTAATTAAATATTATGAATTTATTAATATTGGCAAATGCGCATAATGATCCTGAACAACTTCACAGCCAAGAATGTTAAATTCATTTCTTTCCACAATATATGAAAAGGCGTTAAATAACCATACCCTTTTTAAGATAATATTTGGCATTAGCTTCGATTTAATTTAATATTGTTTATTTTTGTGTTTAAAAAATATTTTAAAAAGAATTAATTTTTTTTATTTTTTTATTTACTTCAAATTAATATATTTTTAGTATTTTTAAATCATTTTGATACGTTAATATCAAAAATAATTTTTAAAAGATAAAAAAATATTATTTTAATATATTTCTAAATAAAAACCATTTTATAAAACAATTCTCTCTCTCTCTCTCTCTCTCTCTCTCTAATTTGAACCCTCCTCGTCAACAGCTTAATTTGCTGTATCAACTACACCCCAAGTTATTCTCTACTTGTGAAACTTAAGCAAAGTATCAGCCTGTGATCTATCTAGATATCAATTTTATCATCTTTTTTAAAGTTGAAAACAGGAAGGAAGCCTGTACCCTTGTAATTAATCAATTAGCTTTATATATAAACAAACTGTCATAAGTTACTCCCTAACAGAAAACATGAAGAAGAGGGCATAAGATTAAATAAAGAAATCCATGAAGATCAGTTACAAAGAAATCACTCATCCCATCCACCCACATCACAAGATAAAACTTGAATACACTGAGATCCCATATTCGCTTGTGATGGTTGTAAGGAAGCTGGCATAGGTCTCAAGTACAGTTGCCACCAGAAATGTTGCGCTGGTCAGTTTGACCTGCACAAGGCATGTGCTGTGCCACCTCCTATCGTCAATATTCCCTTTTACAGAAACTGCAATTTCGAATTTCACCATCACCCTCCAGGTGAAGAGAAGAGGATATGCGATGCATGTAGAAATGATCGGTTCTAGCTAGGCTTTGTCTACCACTGCAAGCGATGTGGATTTGATCTTCATCCTTGTTGTGCAAACCTCCCTCAAGTTCTAGACGATGGTGAGCACAACTTTACCTGTGTCGCAAGCTCTCTGGGGCATGTCATCGATGTGGGGGGAAAGGACACGGTTGGTCTTACAGGTCTCGCTGCAAAACGTATAATCTTCATTTGTCATGTGTCAAGGAGTTATTAGTGGAAAGCTGGGAAGCCATGTATCTCAAAGTGGATGAAAACAAGGTGAGGGAGATGCAGAGCAGGATTCCTAGCCTCAAGGGGACATTGGCAAACCATCACGGGGGAATTAGAGGTGGAAAGGTTACGAGGTGCTGTCAGATGGCTGGTGGTGCCATTCGCCTTATTGTCTCAGCTATCCTGGGAGATCCTACATCTATAATTGCTGCAGTCGTTGGGGGTTTCATATCCAAGTAATAATTGATATCCATATATATATATATATATATATATATATATATGAAAGTAGTATTGCTAATGACTAGCTAGTGGTTTATACTTGATATTAATCAATGTTCCTTGTTATAATAGCACTATAATTTATACTTTACCGTGTTTGATTTGTTACCCTTAATTACATGTATTATTATGTGTGTGTCATTACTTGAAAGATATTTATGATATGGGAAATCCATTCATTTTGTGTGTGAAATCTCTTGAAAAGTTATTACCAAAAAATCTCTTGAAAAGTGCAGTGCCCTTGGTCCAAATAATAAAAATAAAATTTCTTTTCTTCCAAGTACTGAATACCTTTAAAAGGTTATTATTGTGGTTCTCTATACCTAAATGGGAGATAGATAAATAAAAAACACGTAATAGGCCAGGTTTTAACGACAAGTTACAGCAAAAAAATTCCCCATCATAATTTCCTAGTGTTTTCTCTATATTCATTTCTAAATCTGGCTTGTATATATATATATATATATATATATATATATATATGAGGGAGAGAAGATAGTAAAACTCTCATTTGAACCCCCTGCTCCCATATTCTGCATGATCTCCTCGTCTTTCTTTCTACTCAATACTACGTACAGCTGAAACATATAGGTGCATGCCCAGAATCCAAATTAGATCATGACTGTCGTCCTCGTTATTGTGCTGTTCAACCTTGCACATCTCTAGCTTTCACTGACGTATCATTGACATTTGAGAGATTTGTTGATGAAGATCACGAGAAGTTACTGACTCTCAGTGGCAATTCATCCATAAGCACTTTAACTTGCTCCTGAAACTCCCATGATGCTCATACTTCGAAACAGAAAAAAGCATCTGGCCGCATCATGTATCATAAACCTATCACGTACCTGGATGGATGATGGCAAAGGTGATAATGGAGATGACAGATTATCCTCCTTCAACCCCACTTTTGTCATTAACAGAGAGAAAGATTGGGAGGCTGGTCATGGCTTGGATTTTCTTATAGCTCCAAATGTTAGCACACCCAAAGCAAGTTATGGGCAATGGATTGGCCTGACCAATGCCTCTACTGATGGTAACACTAGTGCAAACCACTTTGTGGCTATAGAGTTTGACGCGGAAAAGCAAGATGGCATCGATGATCCAGATGACAACCATATCGGGTTCAATATCAACAGCATTAATTCGATCAAAAAATGTCTCTTTTTAACAAATATAATATCACACTCTCTCCTGATCCACCGGACGGCACCTTCTGATGATGGTGTAGTTTGTAAATAAGTATTGAAAAAATGTTTATCCTACATTAAAAAGTCACTCCTTCCTAATATTTTTAAATATGAGATTTTATGTGGGACAAATAAACACCTTAAAGATAGTATTTTTATACCTCTAAGCTAACTCCTATTTCTTTTCATCCTAAATATTACTAACACCTCCAAGGTGATGGAGGTGTACATGGTGAAAAAAAGAAATCCTATGCCGAAAGAGCCTCTATTAAGAGCGTGTTTGGCAGTGTGGTTGTGGGTGCTTTTCAAATAATTTTTCGTGTCAAAATACATGTAAATGATGTTTTTTCATTTTTTAAAAATCATTTTTGACATCAGCAAATCAAAACGATCCAAAACATACAAACCATATTAAATTTTAGAAAAAAAAAAAAATTCAAATTTTTTGAGAACGCAGCCGCAGCCGCGTTCCCAAACGAGCCCTAAATGAGACTATATAAGCCTCGAGCACCTGAAACAAGAATCATTCTTCGGTTTTTCTGCTTCCACGGGTGATCTACAGATTGAATTAAATTGTGTGCTGAAATGAAGCTTACATAAATAATCAACCCGGCAGTAAATTGATGTGAAATGGTGGAAGATTGATGAAATATAAATATTACTCCAGTTAAACCAAACAAAACCCTAGTTAAGAGGTTAAAATATCGTCTCATAGTTACACTTGTGCCCCAAGGTGATGGAAGCCTGGAACAAATCATGGCCAGACCCTAGTTTTCTCCAAGGGTAAGTACCATTCTAATTGACCTCTTTTCTCTTCTTTTCATATAATTCCTTTTACTCTTCTTTTTTATTCCAGTAAAATAACGGTTGCGAAGGATTTTTTTTCCTTTCTATTCTTCTTCTTTTTCATCAATAAATTAAATCTTATTAGATATTATTTTGATTTGATCTTATTTATGTATTGAATTTTGTTCAATCATAATTTTTATTGCTTGAACCTAAAGAATTTAGGGTTTCTTTTTTCGGACTTTGCCACTGCCTCGCGTACCTCCATTTACGTCTGTCGTCACGTGGCCTTCCATAAGCTCCATTGACAGTACAACTGGTTCACTCTCCAGCGTAACATCATCTTCTCAAAATTATGCAAGAACACAAATTGTAACAAAATTGCAGAGGACTCCATCAAGACTCCCGGTTTACATCCTTGAGCTTCTGTAGTTTTGGAGCCATGTTACTAGAAAAGCTACAAAGTTTCTGCATGTCATCCTTCTAGTTTCCTCTATGGCGTTGTTTTTGTATGCTGTCAAACTTACTCTGCATGTGTAGAGATCATACATCTTGTTGTATCTTCATTTTCTAACAACCACCCCTGCAGACTTTTAGATCTAGAGCTATACTTGTACGGAAGCTAATTAGGGATCAAAATACTGTAATTAAGTGCACGATTTCCAGGATTTCTTGTTTGTTAGTTCAATTGTCGCCATTTCAAACACTATTGTAAGGAAAACAATAAAATTGTGGTACATCACATCCATATCTTTTTGCAAGCATCTTTTAGCCAGTGTGCCAGAACTGATCAACATCGATAATGCTGGATCGATCAGATCATTAACAAATTTATGCCCCAGTTCAGTAAATTTCAAAACAAATGGAATCACAAAACTCGAGTTCCCATTGATCGCATCCTCACACGAGTTGAGTTCAGTATAAAGATAAAGATCACCTAGAGTCATGAAAGAACGAACAAATATCTCAGGCGGATCCTTAAGCAAGGCATACTTCATTAGGAACTTCTTTTGGTTACAACCCAGCATCTCACTCAAGCTACAATCTAGTTTCCTCTGTTTCAAAAGTTTGTGCCTTGACTCCAAAGTCTTCTTCAAACCATGCTGAAAGAAGTTTGGGTAATCAACAACTTCATCTATTTGTCTTCCCATTACTTCCACCAAGAACTTGATCCGAGGTTCCAGAGAATTCCTGATACTCTTGATCAAAATAGGGGGATAACCAGTCACCAAAGCTGCTATTTGTCTATCATTGAATCCACATCTCCTTAGATATGCAAAATTGGGTTTCAGAATCTTGTTGACATCTCTACAAAGAACTTCGGGGAAGTTCATGACCACCGTTTGAAGATCCAGCTCTGTCAGTCCAACTGACTTGAGAAACTCTGAAGTGGGGTGTAGTCTCTTGTCAACGCTATACCCCATTATAAAGGGGTGTTTCACCAAAACTTTACCAATCATCCCATCTTTGGTAAGGCCAAGAGCAGCAAGAAAGTCAACAATTTGTGTGAGCTTGGAATCAATGCTGTAGCTGATGAGCCTTGGGTTGAGCAATAAAATCTTGCCGAGTTGCTTTTCAGGGACCCCAAGTGCCTGAAAAAAAGCCAAAAGGGGGCAGAGCTTCTCTTCAACGCTATGAGACAGTATGTGAGGGAACCTGGTTATGGCGGAAGCAATTTCACGGGGTTTAGAACCAAGGGTAGCAAGGCACTCAACCATGGGGATGAGCTTCTCATTGAGACCGAGAGTGAGGACTTTGGGACACTTTGAAATAATTGAAGGGAGCTTTCTCTCTTGAATGCCAATGGTTTTGAGGTAAGCCCAGTTTCCAGATGCTCTATCCCCCTGGGTGCCTTGTAGGCATTTGCACTTTCGGAACATTTCATGGACGGCGTTGTCATCAAAACCTCTATCCCTGAAGAACCACAGGATGCTGCTATTACCATTTTTGAGTGCTTGCCATTTCCATATGGGCTGAGAAGAAAAGAAGCAAATGTAATGGTTGTACGAGTGGGGCGAAAGAGAGAGGGAAAGGGGAGATGAAATAGAAAATGAAGGAATGAAGATAACATTTGGTGAAATGAGCAAAGGATATTAATGAAGAAGGTTGAAGATTGACTAAAGATTTTGGATTAGGAGTTTTAAGCATTGCAACAAACAGGGTAAGTAATTAGTTGGTGACTTTAATCATATGAGAATGGTGTATTGATTGTATAGCAAGACTATCTTTTGCTTTTTACAAACTACTTTCCATTACATTACAATTGAAAATGAATTGAAACAAAAGAAAGGGATGTCAAAAGCGATGGTGCTGTAAATGTAAGCGTAATGGAATAACTTCATATTTGAATAGCAAGTAACCCATAAGAATAAATAAATGCCATACAGCTCTTTCTATCGAGTAATGGAGAAGAAATCATCACCGTAAATAACTTCAACTTGTATATGAATAATTACAAGCAAGGATGATGAAATAAATAAATAATAACGAATCTCGCAGCACTACATATGAACAATATATATATATAAAGAGAATTATAAGAAGAAGAAGAAGATAGTGAGAGAAAGGTCTGACCATGAGAAGAGAAGCTTAGCACTACTGATTTTTATTTGAGTAATTTATATTCAATTCATCTCGTCTCTCTCTCTCTCTCTCTCTCTCTCTCTCTCTCTCTCAGTTTGCTACTTTGCGCTTGCCTTATCTTCTTCTTCTTCTTCTTCTGTAACTGTTCTGTTGTATTTGTATTCTATTCCATTCTAGCCGACATTATTTACCACAATTGCCCTTACTGTTTCTAACCAAAAAGACCATGTTGGCCTCGTCTCCTTGGCGTTTCTTTCTCTATCCTATTCATTTTGAAAATGTCCGTTTGCCTGTGTCATCTGTTTTCATTTTTCAAAAACCCTAAAACTAAAACCCCCTTTTCCCTTTCTTTCTTCAAAATCAAATGCTGATTTAATCAGTCAATCACTCCGGGCAGTGGCAATGGCATCATCATCTCAATTTCGGATCTTGAAGCTCCATTCTCTCTCGCTTACCTCGCTTTTTCAAATACTGCGCCGTTTCAGCAGCTCTGTTAAAGGACGAGCTACTACTTCTACTGGTGTTGCTGCTGCTGCTGGTTTCAATTTCAATGATGAAGAAGAAAGGAAGACGCAGATCCAGAATCAGAATCAGAAACCACCGGATCCCATACCAAACAGGCCTTTAAGAGGCGAGAGACCTAACTTCAATAATAACTATAGCAATAGAGGAGGTGGTGGTGGAGGAGGAGGAGGAGGAGGAGGAGGAGAACCTAACTATAACGCTAACAATCCCCGCCGTCCCCAACCATCTCATCCGCCTCCAACAACCTCACAGCCCCAAACAGATGATTTTAATAACATCTCTGATGATGCTTCGTAAGTTTTCTTTTCTTTTTTATTTTATTTTTTTAATTTTCTTCCTCCACTCTGTTTCTTTGGCTCCCTCTTAAGCTTAACAGCAAACTTGTCTCAACTGTCATCTTCATAAATGGAATCTCATATCTGATGCTTGTAAATATTTTATGCTTTCTTCAGTTACTGGATATTTGCTACTCATGTGTTGATGAATGTATTTGATCAGCAGTTGTCATGTTAAAGGCTATTGTGGTTCCATTGGCTTGGCTAAGATTCTCTTACAATATTATGATATAGTCACTTCAGGAGGCATTGGGTAGGATTTAAGAAGTTGTACCTGTAGCCTGTAGGTCATCTTGAAGAATTGTTAGGAGATTTCTGACTTCGCTTTGGCTCTTCATTACAGTGAGAACATCAACAATTGTTTTTTAAAATCTCTGCTTTGCGAAATGCCACATGTAAATTGCCATCTTCAAACAATATACATGTATTTCGTGCATTTTGCCAACTGCTATTTGTGCCCTTGGCATATATTGCCTTTTTGTAACAATTCTGAACTAAATTGAAATGGGTGAAATTGAAGAAATTTATTGAATTTCAAAGTGCTGAATTCACGGGACAAAAGGACTAAATAAAAAGACAAATAATTTGGTGAATCAGTTTGAGGTGCTCCATGCCTCCCAAGGACTAAAGTCCAGTCATGAAATTTCCCATGCCCCTTCTCTTACCCAGACCAAGGTTGTCAAAATTTTTTTTTTTTTTACACGAGATAAAAAATATAATATAAATTCAAATTGTAAAATCATAAATAATTTTTTTAATTAATTATATATTGATAATTCTAGTTAAGAAATTAAATTATATTAAAATTTGATAAAATAAGTCAACAATATTATAATTAATGAGTGATCTAAATAAAATGAGAGAATAGATAGTATGAATCAATAAATTAATGACATTGAGAAATAAAAATTCTTAGAACAAAATTTCTCAATATAGAGGAATCACTGAAAGGTAGGAAGCACACATAAACCTAGTGACAATCTGATTGTTCCCATCACAATAAGTCTTGATAAACCCCATTTAGATTGCAAGCTAATGAGTTTAAATTAGTAATGCGTTAGAAAAAATTCAAATTAAAAATCATTATTTAAAATAAAATAAAATAAAATAAAATATTAATGTTAAAATTCCTCAATGTAGCATGAATCTCCAATTTTTACATATTCTTGGCAGATTTGAATCTTGATTTCAAACATGTCGTTTTCTCCTGATTTCAAACATGTAGTTTTCTCTCATTTAGATGAATTATTGGCCTACAATATATAGTTGGAAAATTTTAGATGTTTAATTTCTATATCAACTTTAATCGAAACAAAATTCCACCGGTAGCTCTAGATATGTCCCAAACAGTATACGAAGGTCTTGTTTGACATATTTGATAATATTAGTTTACTAACTTTAATCCTCTGAAATATTATGTTCTCTAACTCTATTTGACCTAAAAATGTACCACAATATATGTTTATATATCTAATATTTCCCTGTAAAATTTCAGTTTTATCGAATATACGGTTTGAAAGATATGTTCAATCTCGCAAAATTAGTCAGGAGACATTTTAAGGTCAAATTTGGACCTGACTTGGTTCATATCATAAATTTAGTAAACTCGTAAAATCGGATCGAGTTTATCGATTTTACCAATTTTGCACGATTTAAGTCTGATTTTACTGGTTTCGAGTTTTTAATCCGATCTAGCACGTTAGATACATGTTGACTCGTAAATCGTAAGATTTTACGAGTTAACTCGCGATTTTAACAATTTTGGTTCAAACTCTTGTTAAATAATGATCTTGGAAGACATTGGATTTTGAACTTAAATTAACAAAAAATACTAAAAGGTTTAGTGTTTTACAATAGCATGTGTTTTATTGTAGCATGTGTTTTATTGTGGATTTAATTAGTGTAATTATTATTTTACCTTTTATTTCTTTAACAATTACCTTGTCACTGAGGGTAAAATTGTATTTTCTATAGGATCCAAATGTCATTTGATAATTGATTAAGGGTAAGATTGTCGTTCTGTATATTTTATGTATTGTAAAAATATTATATTACCCTTGAAGGCTAAAAAAAATTGGCCTTTGGTCCAAGAGTTTTTGCCTCTTGACATGTTTATTTGTACAGTGAAATAATATTTGTGCCCTTTAGATCTTAGAAATATTGACCTTTGAGTGAAGGGTTGTTATGTCTTTGCACATTTTATGTACAGTAAATTTTTGTTTTTGCTCTTTGACTTTGATAAAAGGTTGCTTGGAAGGATATTTTTGTATTTGCATCATGGTTTTTATTTTGTAATATTTGTATGCCCTCATGGCCGTTTTAGTAATTTGCATTATTATAATATTAATAAATCGATAAAGTTGGTCTATGTGTGTCACGCACACGTAGGCACGTCATCGCCCCTGCTCTATTTGGTTGGCTCGTGGGGGCATATACGATGATAAAAAAAGGTCAATTGCCTACTCACTCGACTTGGAAGGTGGCAGAAAATCTTTTAGGGTGGCGCATATTGTCATTTGAGCGACGGTTTGATGATAATTGGTCATTTTTCTCCTTCCCTTCTTCTCTCTCTCATACCTCAATATACATGCAGAGCTTTGACAAATTTAATTGTGTCCTCCAGTTTGTATTTGTTTAGGGTTTGGTCCTCATTCTTTTGATTTCTATTTTTGTTAAATTTGATGCTTCTTTAAGTTTTTTTTGTTTTTAATTTTGTCCCTAATCATTTAATCTAATTAAAATTTTTTATTTAATTTGATCCTTATTTTTTTTATTGTTATTTTTTATCCTTTTAATTATTATTTTTATTATTTCCTTGGGAGTTTGATTTAATTTTATTTGGTTTCTAATTTTGTTCCTCATTTTTTATTACTTTTTATCATTTTCTTCATTTATTTTGTTTTTTAATTTTGTCCCCAATTAGTTTCTTTCAATTATTTTTGTACATTGTTTTAATTTTAGTTATTTTAAAATTTTATTTTTTATGGTTTGAAATTTTTCCTTGTAGTTTTTTCATGTCTGTTTTTTACAGGGTAATTTCAGTCTCATAACCTGGTCCACCAGTTTAGATGATGAACCTGGTTTAAGTTTGATCTTTTTTAAGGTTTTTTTTAATTATTTTTTTTGTTTTCATTATTTAACATTGAATTGTTGGGCTTTGAGCTTCTTAATTTGTTTTGTTTTTTTTATTGAGTTATTATTATCTCATATCTCAGATCGAAAGTTGGTTGAGTTAACCTGGATTAACTTGATTTTTTTTCTTAAAAAATTTGATTTTATCCTTTGTCATTGAATTATTGACCACTGAACGTGTTTTATTAAATATTATTAAAAACAAATGCACGCATGATGGGTAATCCTGAGTGCGGGGTGGTAAAGTCAACATGAGTTAGCATCCATTTTTTTACTAAGTTTTTTTTATTTAACTTTGGTATTTTTTTCCAAATGCTTCTTTTAAAGGTCTAATTTTTTTCCTTGATTTTTTATGGTTTTTTTTATTTCATCGTTTTGCATGGAATAATTTTCCCTTTAGCTTTGTTATTTTTTTGGTTTTCTTTTTGTGTGGTTATTACGATGGCGGGTTAATAAAGTTAACTCAGGTTAGCTTGGAGTTTTTTTGAAGTTTTTTTTTTTGTGTTGAACTTTGTTTTGTTTGTTAGGTGCTTCTTTTGAATTTCTTTTTTTTTTTATCCGTATTTCATATTGCGGATTGTAGGTTTATCTAGTTAGACCGAGTTGACTCGAATTTGCTTCTTTAGCATTATATTTTTAGATTTTTTTTAATCTTTGACAATAGATTATTAAGTTTTGAACTTTACAATTTTTTTTTTTTTACGAGTTGTTTTGATCTTATATCATGATTTGATATATTTAACCCGATTTATTTCGGGTTATCATCGTTTGAAAATTATTTTTTTACCTTAAAAAAATTTGGACCGGCCGGTAATATAGCGTGCGTCGCCTGCCTAGATGGATGATAAAACTGCTCCTTGTGTTGCCGTTTTGACTTGTTAGACCACGCATGCTTTGTTTAACCGCGGCGCTCCAGCATGATTTGTGGGGTTTGTTAAAATGAGTTGCTAGGAGGGCAGTAAAGATCATATGAACAGGTAGGTGGTGGATATCTTGGAATCACTGCTACGTGTGGCAGTTGCTGTACGTTTTGGCAATGCCAACCCAGCCCAGCCCAGCCAGAAAGGTTTAATCGAGAGAGAGAGAGAGCATGGAGGGTGATGAATAATAATAATAGAAGGGATTGGGGCTGCACAGGCATTGCATAGCACATGGTCGGTTAGTGTTTAATCGAAGGGAAGAGAAAGGAAAGGGTGGATGTTATTGTAATGAGCAGTCTGAATGCATTTCCCACAACAAAATTCTTGTTCTTATACTCTAATGTTGTGAAAGATCTTTTCAGATATGGTCGGCATTGTTTTTTTTTTCTTTTCCACTCCATCTGCCTCAAGTCAAACCGGACCCCTTGGCTTTGGGCACCACCTGTTCCATTATCGATCCACCCCTGCTAGCCCACCATATGCAGTGCTCCGGGGTGCCTCTGTCTAGGGGCACAAGTACACATGACCATCATCTGAAAATATAAGCAAAAATGAAATTGATCTCGAACAATATGTGTCTAAGAACTAAGGATATCATTTGCCATGTTTTTCTTTTTAAGAATCACATCGACTTAATCTTGTGAGTCTGAATCTTGAATACAAATGGATGCAAACAAATTAAGTAGCACGGAGCAATTTGAGCTTGGGCACAGCACTTCAAATATCATTCCTATGTCAGGATTTAATCATTACAAGGTTGACGAGAGGGTAGGAGCCTTGCTGGGTTGTACCAAGTTGTAGTTGACCCCCAAAAAACACCTTCATTGGAGATGTTGTTTATGTATGAAAAGATCAACTTATAAAGTCAAGTTGTTTTCCATGATCTCTCTGTTCAATAAAGTTGCTTTGCATTGTTTCAAATGAATGAAATCAAACCCTCCATGCTCGTATTTACCATTGATAAACATAGAAGATCAGAAAAATTCACGATGACTACTATACAAACACATTAACATAATATTAAAAAATTATAAGGAGCACGCACAGTAGTGTTAAAATAACACAAGACTGGGTGGCTAAGAGAGAATGTGGGGTCGGCGCCAACCCCGCCGTATTCCGATATTATCTGGAAGGAACACACTTACTTATGCACTGCTAATTAATTTATTAATCTATGAATGAATTGATGAATCGATCTAATATACATGTATTAATTATGTATATGATAACGCGTGGACTTCTTAGAAATCTTCAATTGAAATACCTTTCTTTTTTTGTATTGTTCTTACCCACTTGCCTATATATATGTACAGAATGGTTCCCTTCCCTGCAGATGTAAACTCTGATCAATAAGCTGCAACACATGCACAAAACAACCATTCAATAAGAGGGGAAAAGAGAGAGAGTAGCAGTTGAGGAAGGTGCAGGCAGCGATATGATTCCAGTTATGATGTATTCTCGCCAGTCTTCAGGCATTTGTATGGCTACTATTATATTTTACACATTCGTTCTCATTCCGCTCCGTCAAATCAAACAGACTCTTTTCAGTATCATAGTACTACTCATGAGCAGCAGCAGCAGGAGGCTTGAGCCGGCAGAGATTGAGTACTGTTGCGACTGTAGTAGGCCTCCGCAGCAGCTTCTGCCAGTGCCCTCCAGGTTTGAAAAGTTGCAGGAGAAGGAGGTATGCTGCTCCATTTGCCTGATAGAGTTGGAGAAAGAAGATGAGGTGAGCCAACTCTCAAGGTGTATGCACGTCTTCCATATGGATTGCATTGAGAAATGGATACAGCGTGATCACTTCACCTGCCCACTCTGCAGGACCTCCATAGATCATTAACTTTTAGCTATCAATACTTGTTTCATTTGTTTGTTTAATTAGTTTCTTGCCCAAATTTTTGGTCCATGCAGTAATTGTCCGTCGACTTGTACGTCTAATTTGATCATTTTGATTTGATTTCAACGCGTAAAGTCTTACTTTCAGATATACGTACAGTCTGATTAGTATGATCCTGCACTTGCACAGCCTGTTGTACATTTATGGAAACGGAAAAAAAAAATAGATACCAGCAAGAACACTCTGCTCTAATTAACTGCGCGGTCGCAACACCAGACTATAACAAACAAACAAATAAAAGGAAGGCCAAGTCAAGTCAATGGCAAGGACATAAAAAATCAGACAGATATATACATCTTTTAAATTTGTCTCCTGGGGATCAAACGTAGCATGTTGACATTTTTTTTCTTTTTTTGTATGATAATATAACGAGACAAACAAAAACTAGAAATCAAGCCTAATATACAGGCAATCTTACGAAACGAAATTTAGATTAATGTTTCAGCTAGCTCATGAGCAGAAGCTAGGCAAAGGGCAACTGAACTCTCATCTTGTAGAGCATAGAGTGCACAATGGAGCCCTGCTGGCATGCACAAATGTTACCAGCCATGATCTCTCTCCCTCTAGCCCTCTCTGTTTTATTATTATTATTATTATTATTATTCCTTTATCTTGCAGAGGCCACAGAGGGTAGAGGTACTAGTTGATTTGAATAATTAAATAACATTTGTATCCTTCTGGTCTAAAAAATATAGGCATTTAAAATAGGAGTTTTTTCTATTGCACATTTTATGTACAATCAAATTTCATGTTTACCTTTTAACTTTGAAAAGTCTAAGATGTCTTGAAAAGGTATTTTTATATTCACATCATTGTTTTTTTTTTATATATATAATATTCATATGCCCGTAGAATATTTATAGTAATTTGTATTATTATAATATTAATAAATGAATAAAATAGGCTTACGCGTGTCACACACGTTTAGGCGCGTCATCGTCCCTTGCACCATTCTGGTGAAGCGTGGGGACAATTATAATGGTCAAAAAATGTTGATCGCCTACTCACCCAGCACCGAAGGTGGCAATGTTTCTATTAGGGTGGCGTGTTTTGTCATTCAAGCGGCGGTTCAGCGACGATTAGTCTTTTTTCTGCTCCCCTTCTTTTCTTTCTCCCGAGCCTTAGTATTCATGCAGAGCTTTTAAAAATTCAATTGTGTCCTCAAGTTTGTATTTGTTTTGAGTTTGTTCCTTATTTTTTTAATTTCTATTTTTTAAAAAATTTGATGATTCTTTAAGTTTATTTTGTTTTTAATTACATCCCTCATCATGTAATCTCATTAGATTTTTTTATCCAATCTAGTTCTCATTCTTTTTATTACTATTTTTTTATCCTTTGCATTATTATTATTATTTATTTTTTCCTTGGGAATTTAATTTAATTTAATTTGGTTTCCAATTTTGGTCCTTATTTTTTTATTGCTCTTTTTTATCATTTTTTTTATTTATTTTATTTTTCAATTTAATCCCTTATTAGTTTCTTTCAATTATTTTTTGTTCATGGTATAGTTCTCATTGTTTTAATTTTAATTATTTTAATTTTTTGATGATTTGAAATTCTTCTTTGTAATTTTTTCGTGTTTGTCATTTACAAGGTAATCTCAGTCTCATGACCTGGTCTACCAGTTTCAATTATGAACCCAGTTCAAGTTTGGTCTTTTTAAAGTCCTTTTAAAAATAGTTTTTGTTTTTATTTTCTTCATTTGACATTGAATTATTGGACCTTGAGCTTCGTGATTTGTTCTACTTTCTTTTTTGTTAGGTTGTTCCTACCTCATATCTCAGATCGCAAGTTCGTTGAGTAACCTGGGTTGACTCTGTTGTTTTAATTAATTTTTTTTTAATTTTATCATTTATCATTGAATTATTGACATTTGAGCGTGTTTTATTAAATATTATTTAAAAAAAACTACACGCATCAACGCGTGATGAGTTAGCTCGAGTGCGAGGTGATCAAGTTAATCCGAGTTAGCTTGCATTTTCTTACTAAGTTTTTTTTTGGCTAAGTGTTTCTTTCTGAAGTCTAATTTTTTTCCTTAATTTTTTTATGAGGTTTTTTTTTTTCAATTTCATCTTTTTGCATGAAATAATTTGCCCTTGAGCCCTGTTAGTTTTTCACTTTTCTTTTTATTTGATTATTAAGATGGAAGGTTGGTAAAGTTAACCCAGGTTAGCTCATGTTGTTTTAAAAGTTTTTTTTTGTTGAACTTTTTTTTTTCAGGTACTTCTTTTGAGTTTTTTTTTTATCTCGATCTCATATTACGGGTTGTGGATTTGTCAAGTTAGACTGAGTTAACTCGGGTTTTATTCTTCAGCATTATATTTTTTTGATTTTTTTCATCTTTGACATTAGGTTATTAGTTCTTGAACTTTACAAAAACAAAATTTGTTTTCCTTTCCGCGAGTTATTTCAATTTTATATCCCGAGTTATACTTTAGTAAATTTAACTCAATTTATCTTAAATTATCATCGTTTAAATATTATTTTTTATGTTGAAAAAATTTAGATCAGCTTATGGCATAACG
>Ga0307517_10002936_pt1 | contig 26981 bp, 14 predicted proteins | sample 23_EM_MG_FD_194515 | JGI IMG/M metagenome (GOLD analysis project Ga0307517, IMG submission 194515) | Populus trichocarpa ectomycorrhiza microbial communities from riparian zone in the Pacific Northwest, United States - 23_EM | ecosystem: Host-associated > Plants > Roots > Unclassified | place... | reverse complement strand
TTCTCTCTAAGTTCAATAACGTAGTTCCGCCACAATTATCAAGCTTAGTTGCTTCACAAGTTCATATATCACAACTCCGGTTTTGATATTAAACTTAGCAATAGATTGTTCACAACAATAACTTAGAGTCCGCTCTAGCAATCATCAACAACAATCATAGAAAATATGCATAGGAAAACAATCATACTCATTCATAACATAAACTGAAAATAAAAGGAAGAATAAATCTCACGGTTCTTGAAATCCGAAGGTTTTTGCGTCCTTGCAACCAAGAAAAGAGCTTAGTCTTTCATAACTATTGAACAACTACTTTTAAAGATTGAAGAGAGCATGATTTTTGGGTTTGTAGAGGAGAGAATTTGTGTTTATTCTCTGCTGGCTGCTGCCTCCTTCTGCTCTCCCTCTTTTCTGTTGACTGCTAGCCTCTTCTCTCTTTCTTTTTATATGCTAAGAAACCCTAGTCTCTATTTTACAAAATAGTCCTTCCTTAAGTTGGCAGTTTACATTTAAGTACTTCAATAACTATTTTCCCTAAAAAGGAGAAATAGCCTTGCATGAAATCTTCAAGCTTTGACTTAGAGGAGCTAAATTGCTGATATAAAAACTTGGATGTCGGTTTAGATGCTTCGGAATGTTATTTGGACTCGTTTCTTCACGAAACCTGTTTGCTGGCAGAATTTAGTTGTCCTCTTTGAAAAATCATATCTCCCTCATATGACATCTTTTTTGGCTGAACGTTGGAGCGTTGATAGGTAATTGAGTTAGGAAGCCAAAACAATTGAGTTTGCATCAATTGGACTTCTGTAGCTCCAGATATTAAATTTTGAATGGCCAAAGGTCAACACTGGCAGAATGCGAGATTTGACTTTGCAGGATGTGATGTCCATGATCTTTCTCTTCTTATTTTTCTTGCATTACATTTGCAGAAAGGTATGGATGTTAGCTTTTTAGTACCACTTGAATCACTTCATTTCGATCTCTAGAACTCACGCTCTGCACAAAACATCGACTGAACGTTAAATCTGCCAATTACCTCCAATTTACTCCTTTTTGCATCTTTCATCCAAAAGTGCCTTCAAAACATAAAACAAAGAATATGAAGGCATTTTATATATAAAACATAGGCAAAACACTAGTTAAATGTGGGTGAAACTATCAAATAATATGGTTGCATCAAGGGTTTATACATCCAAGCAACTCACCCTAGGGGGCTCCTATACTATTTGTGAAGAAAAAGGATGGAACCTTTAGGCTTTGCATAGATTACCGCCAACCGAATAAAGTGATGGTAAAGAATAGATATCCGTTTTCGTGGATAGATGATTTATTTGATCAGTTGAAGGGGGCTAATGTATTCTCAAAGATTAATTTCAGGTCAGGATACTACCAGATGCGAATTAAGGGGCAAGATATGCCAAAAACTGCCTTTAGAACTCACTACGGACACTTCGAGTTCTTGGTGTTACCATTTGGGTTAACTAATGCTCTAGCAATTTTTATGGATTTAATGAACCGAGTATTCCAACCGTACCTTGATAAGTTTGTTGTTGTATTTATTGATGATATTTTGGTTTACTCCAAATCCTATGAGGAACATGAACAACACCTGAGATAGACACTGCAGACTCTAAGGAGTCGCCAGCTGTATGCCAAGTTGGACAAATGTGACTTTTGGTTAAAAGAAGTAAACTTTTTAGGGCATGTAGTGTCTTCTGAATGCATTTTTGTGGACCCTCAGAAGGTGGAAGCAGTTCTGAGATGGGAGAAGCCTACTACGGTAACTGAAATCCGTAGTTTTCTTGGATTGGCAGGATATTATAGAAGGTTTATTGAAGGGTTTTCAACAATAGCAACTCAATTGACACGACTCACTAGGAAGAATGTAAGATGTGAGTGGCCAAAGGAGTGCAACGAGAGCTTCCAAGAATTGAAGAGAAGGCTTACTGCTGCCCCTGTACTAATTCTTCCATCTAGAACAGAAGGCTTTGTAGTCTACAGCGATGCCTCAAGGAAAGGACTCGGTTGTGTCTTAATGCATCATGGAAGAGTAGTTGCCTATGCATCGAGACAACTAAAGACTCATGAAATCAACTACCCAATTCATGACCTAGAATTGGCAGCAATAGTTTTTGCCTTACGAGTATGAAGACATTATTTGTATGGATCTTGGGTTCAAATTTTTACAGATCACAAGAGTCTAAAGTATCTAATGTCGCAAAAGGAGTTGAACATGCGACAACGAAGATGGATAGAATTATTAAAAGACTATAACTGTATTATAGATTACCATCCAGGAAAAGCGAATGTAGTCGCTGATGCCCTCAGCCGTAAAAGCAAGGCAATTATGGATGAACGAACAATCTAGGATGATAAAACCTTGATTGAGTTAAAGAGTTTGGGGGTAATATTAAATGTGAGTCCGAGAGGATCCTTAATGGCTCAACTAAGGGTGAAGTCAGGGTATCGAGAGCAAATATTAGAGGCACAACAAATTGATGATGAAGGGTCAAAAGTAAGAAGTAAGTTGGACTCGGGAAGTAAAACTCTTTTTCGAGTGGGGGGGTGAAGGAATTGTGATGTTGGGGCAACGTATATATGTGCCTGACAACAAAGTCCTTAAGCAAAAGTTACTATAAGAGGATCACAAGTCTAAGTTCACAGTACATCCAGGTAGTACTAAGATGTATTAGGATTTGAAACAATACTACTGGTGGCCAAATATGAGAAAAGAAGTGGCTGATTTCATGGCAAAATGTGGTATTTGCCAACAAGTAAAAGTGGAGCACAGAAAGCTGGTAGAGATGTTACAACCATTACCAATCCCTGAGTGGAAGTGGGAGATGATCATAATGGACTTTGTGTCGAGTCTACCTAGGGGGAAGAAGGGAAATGATGCAATCTGGGTTATTGTGGATCGACTAACTAAGTCCGCCGTTTTCATACCAGTAAAAATGACAGATCCAGTTGACAAGTTGGCCAAGATTTATGTGAATGAAGTTGTGAGGCTTCATGGAGTCCTAATATCAATTGTTTCAAATCAAGACCCAAGGTTTACTTCACGTCTCTGGCCAAACATACAGTGTGCCTTGGGAACAAATTTGAATATCAGTACTTCCTTCCATCCACAGACTGATGGCCAATCTGATAGAGTTATCCAGATCCTAGAGGATTTACTAAGGGAATGTGCTTTGGAATTTGGTGGAAACTGGGAGGAGCACCTATCGCTAGTAGAATTCACGTACAATAACAGTTATTAGACAACAATTGGAATGACCCATTTGAAGCTCTTTATGGTAGAAAGTGCAGGACACCTTTGTGTTGGGAAGAAGTTGGGGACAAAATGTTTTATGGAGCTGAATAAGTACAAATCAGTATTGAAAAAGTGAGGATCATTAGGGATCGAATGAAGGTGGCTCAGGATAGACAAAAGAAGTATGCAGATATTCGAAAGAGACCCCTCGAATTTTGTCCTGGGGATAAAGTATTTCTGAAGGTGGCTCCATAGAAACACATGTTGAGATTCGACATGAAGGGGAAGTTAGCTCTAAGGTTCATTGGACCATTTGAAATCTTGAAACGTGTCAGGCCCGTAGCATATGAAATAAACTTGCCCTCCTAATTGGCCAAGGTTCACAATGTATTTCATGTTTCTTTGCTACGAAAAGCAGATATAGACCCTTTATGAGTATTACCTCAAGTTCCAGTAGAGATTAAAGAAGACTTAACACTTGAGGTGAAGCCAATAAGAATACTTGACTAGGGCGAAAAGGAACTTCGCAATAAGAAAATTCTCATCATCAGAGTTTTATGGCAAAACTCACAATTTAAGGAAGAAACATGGGAAAAAGAATTTGAGATGAAGCAAAAACATCCCGATTTGTTCTTAAACTCGGGTATGATATCCAAATTTCGAGGACAAAATTTCTTATTAGAAGGGGAGAATGTAAACCCCAAGTTGAAATTTTTAGAAAATGAAAATGTTTCAATACTTATAGGGTGAATTCAAAATAAGAAAATAAATTATGAAGTCAAATATTTTACAAAATTATAGGTATGAAAACTAACAAATGTTTAAGGATTAAAATGTGTGAAAGGAAGGATAAGGGAGAGATGTTAAACAAATTGTGAAATGAAGGACTAAAGCACACAACAAGAAGAAAAGTAATGTTAGGAACAAATTTGAACAAATTGCCAAACAAGACCTAAGGTATATATAAGGGAGTATAAATACATTAAAAAAAAGAGAACTCATGACCTTTCCTCTCACTTTCGGCCAGAACAACAAGTGGAAGAGAAAAGATTGGCCTCCCTCTCCTTGCACACATTTCTCACCCAAAACACCTTGCATGAACCTATGTGAGAGAGGAGAGTAATTAGGAAGTGTAGATCCATAAAATCTTGAGGTTTGAAGGGCACAAGGGTCGGCTAAAACAGTGATATAGAGGAGAAGAAGAAAACCATCAAGAAAACACCCTCCATCTTTAGATAAAATCATGAGGTAAGGATAAGCCCTTGCTCTTCTATTGTTAATTTGATATGTCTTGAATCCAAAGGTAAAAAACCCCAAAAGAAATAATTTAGGCTTTATGGAACTTCATGATTTTGAAAAAAAAAATAGAAAAAAAAAACCAAATGATGAAATTAAAAGGTTGAGATGAGAAGTTAAACATTTTCAGCTTCTAATGACTAAAGAAAGTGATAGAAATTAGGGGAACAAATCCTCTTTATGGACGACCATGAAAGGAGAAATAAAGAGAACATAAATTAGATACTATTCTCTGCTAATTATGACCTTACATAGTTATCCTAAGGCTAAATCAAGGGCTGAAACAGAAACTTAAACATGTTAGTATGTTACTTCCATTACAAATATGCAAGTATAGAAATTATGTTGATGTTAGGCATAGAAGACGATGGAAATTGTTATAACGTTTCACATGAAAGTTGTAGATAAATGAGTTAGCTAACATTTGGCACTCGTCTTGCTCATTTGGAGTTATAGAACTCCATATATAGGCAAAATACTAAGAGGAGGTTAGGCTGGAAGCTGCTGGACAGATTTGCTGTCTAACTTGTTTGGTTTGTGATTTGATATTGACAGAGTATCATGCATTTTCCTTCATGTGTATATCTATAAATGTGTTACCTTTCAATTGACATAAATTTCACTTTTCACTTTATTTGGAGTTATAGAACTCCATATATAGGCAAAATACTGAGAGGAGGTTAGGCTGGAACCTGCTGGACAGATTTGCTATCTAACTTCTTGTTTGGGTTGTGAATTGATATTGACAGAGTATGATGCATGATCCTTCATGAAATTGTGGATAAATGTGTTACCTTTCTATTGACACAAAGTTTGCTTTATTTAAAGTTATGAGACTCCGGTTATGAGTCATAAGTCACTGATTTACATTGACGCAAAAACAAACCTGGTCGTATGGACACTTGCACGTTGATATAACAACCTTGAAAACATATACTTGATATGTATATGTATGTTATGATGAGGAAATAAACATGCATGGAAAGTACCATATGTATAATGAATGAATATGGATTTACTAAAACATTTGGCTTGGAGGAAACATGACCAAAGACTTCTCTGTGATTTAGAGGGAACGACCAGGATTGGATCTTCTATTGGAGGAGGTCACGAGACAGGCAGAGCAGGTGCGTGGTTTTACCTCTCATTTATTATTATGTAATTTAAAGTCTTTATGATGAATACAATTACAATTAAGTTATGTTTAATGTAAATAAAGTCTGGTGTATTAACAAGATTAGCTTCGGCTAATGGCATCCGTAATAGGATTGCCAGGAAATCAATCTCAAGATTAGCTTCAGCTAATGGCATCCTTGATAGTATTGTCGGGAAGTGAATTACAAGATTATCTTCGGCTAATGGCATCCGTGTTAGGATTTCCAGGAAGTGAATTACAAGAATAGCTAGCTTCGGCTAATGGCATCCGTAATAGGATTGCCTGGAAATGAATCTCAAGATTAGCTTCAGCTAATGGCATCCGTGATAGGATTGCCAAGAATTGAATTACAAGATTAGCTTCGGCTAATGGCATCCGTGAAAGGATTGTCGGGAACTGAATTACAAGATTAGCTTTTGCTAATGACGTCCACGTATCCACCTAGGAATGATTGATAAGGCTCAATTCATAAAAGGTATCCATGTTTAGACGACATGAGAGAATTGATAAGTATAATTGCCTAAACTGTTCAAGTGGGACTATGCAAAATTGAAGATTTGATAAAACCAATTAGATAAAGTTACTAGGTTCATGCAAGAAAATAAAAGTATTCAATTAAGAATACGTAAATGATGTCTAATAAAAGTTTGGGCTACCAATTTCTGAATCAACAACGACACAGTTTTTGGGTGCCGATTTCTGAATCGGCAGTGGCACAGTAGGGTGCTGATTTCTAAATCAGCAACGACGCAGTTTTGCTGTCGATTTCTAAATCGGCAGTGGAAGAGTTTTTAGCTGCCGATTTCTAAATTGGCAACGCCGCAGTTTTGATGTCGATTTATAAATCGGCAGTGGCAAAGTTTTTGGAAATCGGCAGCAGCACAGTTTTTATTGCCGATTTCTAAATCGGCAGCGACAGTGTAAGATTTCAAAAATTAGAATCGGACCAGCCTATCCTAAGGGAGAATGGGAATAGAAACAAACCCAAGATAACCTAAAAGGGGGGGTAAGGACAACCTTGGTCCCAAACACCCTAGCACACTTTGGGGGCTATAAATACAAGGAGAGAGAAAGGGTGGCTACCCACTCTTCTCAAAATAAGTTGCATGCTCTTGCCCCCTTCCCCCTTCCCCCTTCCCAAAACGAGCTGCATGCTCTTGCTCTTTCCTCCTTCCCAAAGAGAGCTCAACAACTCTGATGCATGTGCCTCAAGCATGAGAGAGAGAAGGGAGAGCTTGATAGGAGGCTGGACAGCTGCAAACATGAAGGGAGTAGAGGCTTAAAATCGGTGGGAAACTGATAGGAGGAGGAGAAAACCAAAAGAGAGGAAGAGGAAGAAGCAAATTGGAAGAAGAAGGGGAGAAATGTTGTCAAACCCGTCCCAAAAATACTAAATCTATGAGGTATGAACCATGTCCTTCTCCACCTGTTCTTAAGGCCTTGCAACCGAAAGGAAGAAGAAAACTATGGATGCATGGTCTAGGAACTTTACTCCAACTGTTATGGAAAGAACTAAGCTAAAAAGAGGGACAAAAAACAGGGCTGAATGGGGGACCTAATTCCATAATATTTAACAAAAGAAATATTGCAAATTTGAATACACAAACTTGGAAAGTTGGCCGGCCATGGTGAGGGCTGGACAGAATAGGGATTAAAGGAATAAAATGCATAGATGACAACCTTATAAGAGATGTTAGATCATGCAAAACTGAAACAGAATTATACTTGTGTTAATGGTGTGATTCAGCATGTTTGGTTGATGTAGTTATATGAAAATATGTTTATAATAAATCTTGAAGAAACATGCTGCAGCTGAAACGGAAATTGCCCCTTGACAATGCATTGATTTTGTTGTGTGATGAATGGATTTGTATATCTTGAGCTAGTAGTAGAACCTAAATCAAATATGCATGTTGAGATTTGATGGTGCATTGTTCATGCTTTTATGATATGAATTGGAGTATGACTATTGTCATTACGTGTACAAGTTTCATCTAGGTAGTGTTACAAAGGAGAAATGCCTAGCGTAATCTTTACGCTTGGCCAATAGGAAGAAGTCGAATTAGAAACAATTCTGTCACTGCTATCGATTTGTGAATCGGTAGTGACAGGGGTTGCATTGATGATTTCTAAGTCAGCAGTGACTCAGTTCTTGTCAACAATTTTTGTGTCAGCAGCGAGTCAGTCTCGCTGCCGAATTGGTGTTGTCCGCATCGACTCAGGTGTTCGCTGCTAAAATTGTGTTGTTCGCAGCGAATCAGGTGTTTGCTGCCGAATTGTGTTGTCCGCGGCAAATCAGGAGTTCGCTGCCGAATTGTGTTGTCTGCTGCGAATCAAGTTTTGGCTGCCGAAATTGTGTTGTCCGCGGCGAATCAAGTGTTCGCTGCTGAATAGTGTATTTCGCAGCAAATCAAGTGTTCGCTCCCGAATTATGTTGTCTGTATGGAATCAGGTTTTGGCTGTCGAATTTGTGTTGTCCGCAACAAATCAGCTTTTCGCTGCCGAATTGTGTTGTTCGTAGCAAATCAGATGTTCGCTACCGAATAGTTTATTTCGCAGCGAATCAAGTTTTGCTGCCGAAGTTGTGTTGTCTGCAACGAATCTGCGTTCGCTGCCGAAGTTATGTTGTCTACAGCAGAAGTGTGATTCGCTGCCGAAATTGAGTTGCATGCAGTGAATTAGCGTTGCCAAAAGCATGTTGGCAGCAATGAAGTAGCATTTGTTGCTGAAATTATGGTGCTTGCAGCGAAACAATTTTCGTTGCTGAATTATGCGGCCGGCAGCGAACCAGTGTTCGCTGCTAAAGTGTGCAACCTATAGTGAACCAGTTTTCGCTGCCGAATTGTACGGCCTGCAGCGAATCAGTTTTCGCTGCTGAATTATGTGGCCAACAGTGAATCACTTTCACTGCTGATTTTCTACAATAGACCCCCGGGCAGAAATGACTTAAATGCTTGTAATAATTTCATTGTATGATGGTGTAAAATGTGGAACACTTGAATGTGAACATATGGACTCTTAAAATAAGTATGGTGATGAATGTGATTTAAAGATGAAAATGTATTGATTTGTGGCCATTGATGTCTTAGGTGGTGTGGTTGGGATCGGACCATCGCTAGGACAAGGACAACCCACAAGTGGGGCAGGTAGGTGGTTTCCACTTTTTTCTCATATGATGTTTATGTTTTGAAATGATTTACTTATGATGATATTTTATTAAATCCTTGTTGAATGATGAAACGACGATGAAATGTGTGATTGAATTCTAAATGATTGTCGAATCAACTAGGAAATGTCGATCGAGTTTTGGTTGAATGTTGAAACAATGATGAAAATATTAATGTTTTGAAATGACCTGTTTGAGGTGGATATATTATTGTGTTGCGATGAATATTAAACCGACTATGAGATGTTGATTGAGCTATTATGAATTTGGGCTACTGATAAAGGGTAGTATTACGAAGGATTTTCTGTTGTATTTATTGAATGTAATTGTGACAAATGGTAGTATGAGTATTATGAAGGATTTACTGTTGTATTTTATTGAATGTAATTATGACAATTGGTTGTATGAGTATTATGAAGGATCTATCGTTTTATTATATTAAATGTAATTGTGATGAATGGTTGTATGAGTATTACGAAAGATCTACCATTGTATTATACTAAATGTTAATGAACATGAATTGTTGTACGAGTATTACGAGGGATCTATTATTGTATTGTATTGAACATTAAGCGTCATGAATGGTTGGATGAGTAATACGAAGGATGTATTGTTGTGTTACTGAATGTTAAACTATTATGGAATGTTTGTTTGTGTATTACAAATGATCTATTATTGTGTTTACTGAATTGTTAAACTATTACGGAACGCCTATACGAGTACCATGAAAGGTCTGCCATTATGTTGCAGTGACTGTCAAATTGTTATGAACCATTTGAATGAGCAATTCAAGGGATATTAACATGTTATAATGATTTCATAAGACGCCTATGGAACATTTGATTGGTTGATGATTAGCTACGACTAATGACATCCTAAGCAGATGACTAGGATGGACAAATGATTAGCTATGGCTAATGACATCCTAAGTAGATGACCAGGATGAACAAATGATTAGCTTTGGCTAATGGCATCCGAATGGATGACCGGGACAAGTGATTGATTAGCTTCGGCTAATGGCATCCAAATGGATGATCGGGACATGATGATTAGGTTCGACTAATGACATCCTAAGTGGATGACCAGGATGAACAAATGATTAGCTTTGGCTAATGGCATTTGAATGGATGACCGGGACAGATGATTGATTAGCTTCAGCTAATGGCATTCAAATGGATGACCGGGACAGATGATTGATTAGCTTTGGCTAATGGCATCCAAATGGATGACCGGGATGAATAAATGACTAGTTTCGACTAATAACATCCTAAATGAATGTCCGGGGTGAACAAATGATTAGCTACGGCTAATGGCATCCAAAGTGGATGACCAAGATGAATAAAGAAGTAGCCTCGGTTAATGATTGACTTTGGCTAAGGGCATCCTAAGAGGATAGCCGAATTTGAGAGTTATGAGTTAGTTTGAAGAATTGATGCATTCATGTAAACTATGTTTTGTACATACCAAGTATATGAAAGAACTACGACTGTTGTGCTTTAGAAAAGAATAATGTTAGTTTAGCTAACGATATTCGAGATGAATGACCGAGTTTAAGTATTGTAATTAGCCTCGGTAATTGATGAATTATTAATGGTGGTATTTACATAAGTAAGGAGAAATGAAAGAATTATACTCTTTTGATTCATGAATGAAATACAACGTTAATATTCTTTACTATGTTTCTTTTAAATTGCCTATAATGCTGGAAATTATCTTGTGCTATAACAGGGACATCATACCAACATGGCGCATGAGGAAATCTGTTTCACGTCTCACACATTTTGAAAAAGAACTATATATTCACGTGTTATGGGTGATATGAGTTATGTATGAACGAACGTGTTAATCACTCAATTAGTCGTCTGACCCTTTTTGTAAAGACTAGTAATGAAAAGTTGAAATGGAACACGGATGTGAATGTACAAACAAGTTGATATGATGTGTATGAATATATATATGAGGCATTCATTTAATGAGAATGACGTGTTGTGAAATTACATGAGTTGAGGATAACGAAAGTACTAGTTGTGTAACTTATTGTTCGATACTCTTGTATGAACTCGTGATGATAACGAGATTAGAACAAGAATGTGAATTTATGGGTATGTTGATATGATGTAATGTAAACCTATGAGTATGAAAATATAATATTATAGACACGTGTATTGAGAATCTGTTCTATGGGAATGTTGATTTACGTTATCCTACATAAATTATGCCTTATTAATGAACAGAATGCAATGATAAACCTAAAGAATGATATGGTGAAAAACACCCAGAAATCAGATGATAAAAAAACATTCCAGCGATTTTGGCCCTGAAAAAGCCGGGTCATTACAATAACTCTCAAATCCGACTACCATCTTAGGATGCCATTAGCTGAAGCCAATCGTTTATTCATCCTGGTCATCCACTTAGAATGTTATTAGCTGAATCTAGTCATTTATTCATCCTGTTAATCCACTTAGGGTGCCATTAGCCGAAGCTAATCATTTGTTCATCCCGGCCACCCGCTTAGGATGCCATTAGCCGAAGCTAATAATTTACTCATCCCGGCCACCCACTTAGGATGCCATTAGCCGAAGCTAATCAATGATTTATCTCGGTCATCCATTCAGATGTCATTAGCTAAAGCTAATCATCAACCAATCAAACGTTCCAAAGGCGGTTTATGAAATCACTGTAACATGGTAATATCCGTTGAATTGCCCATTCAAACAATTAATTACAACTTGACATTCACTGCAACATAATAGTAGACCCTTCGCGACACTCGTACAAGCGTTCTGTAACAATTCATAACAATTTGTGATTCGCTGCAGACAACTCAATTTCGACAGCAAAACACAGATTCACTGCATACAATACAATTTCAGCAACAAATCACAGATTCACTGCAGCCAACACCTTTTCAGCAGCAAATGTTAATTCGTTATAGAAAACATACTTTCAGTAGCGAACGCTGATTCGCTACAAACAACTCAATTTCGACAGCGAATCACAGATTCGCTGCAGACAACACCCTTTCGAATGTGAACGCTGATTCACTGTAGCCAACACACTTTTTGCAGCGAATGTTAATTCACTGCATCCAAAACCCTTACGGCAACGAATCTTAATTCGCTGTAGAACACACATTTTCGACAGTGAACGTTGATTCGCTGTAGACAACTCAATTTCACTTCGGCAGCGAATCACATATTCGCTGCAGACAACACCCTTTTAGATGCGAACGCTGATTCACTGTAGACAACTCAATTTTGGCTGCGAATCATAGATTTGGTGTAGCTAACATGTTTTCGGCAGCGAATGTTAATTCGCTACAGAACATACACTTTCGGCAGCAAACGCTGATTCGCTACAAACAATTCAATGTTGACAGCGAAACACAGATTCCCTGCAGACAATACAATTTCAGCAGCGAATCATAGATTCGCCGTAGCCAACACCCTTTCGGCAACGAATGTTAATTCGCTATAGAAAACATACTTTCAGCAGCGAACGCTGATTCGCTGCAGACAACTCAATTTCAGCAGCAAATAACATATTCGCTGCAGACAACACCCTTTCGGATGCGAATGCTGATTCGCTTCAGCTAACACACTTTTGGCAGCGAATGTTAATTCACTGCATCCAAAACCCTTACGGCAGCGAATCTTAATTCGTTGTAGAACACACATTTTCGACAGTGAACGTTGATTCGCTGCAGACAACTCAATTTCACTTCGGCAGCGAATCACATATTTGCTGCAGACAACACCCTTTCGAATGCGAACGCTGATTCACTGTAGACAACTCAATTTCAGCTGCGAATCATAGATTCGCTGCAGCTAACATGTTTTCGGCAGTGAATGTTAATTCGCTACAGAACATACACTTTCGGCAGCGAACGTTGATTTGCTGCAAACAATTCAATTTTGACAGCGAAACACAGATTCGTTGCAGACAATACAATTTCGGTAGCGAATCACAGATTTGCCACAGCCAACACCCTTTCAGCAGCGAATGTTAATTTGCTATAGAAAACATACTTTTAGCAGCGAACGCTGATTCGCTGCAGACAACTCAATTTCAGCAGCAAATAACATATTCGCTGCAGACAACACCCTTTTGGATGCGAACACTGATTCGCTTCAGCCAACACAGTTTTGGCAACGAATGTTAATTCGCTGCAAATAACTCAATTTTTGCAACGAATCACAAATTTGCTGCAGAACTCACACTTTCGGCAGGAAACACTGATTCACTATAGACAACTCAATTTCGACTGCGAATCACAAATTCGTTGCAAAACTCACACTTTCAGCAGGAAACGTTGATTCGCTACAGATAACTCAATTTCAACAGCGAATCACAGATTCGCTGTAGCCAACACCCTTTTGGCATTGAATGTTAATTCGCTGTAGAACACATACTTTTAGCAGCAAATGCTTATTCCCTGCAGACAACTCAATTTCGATTATGAATCACAGATTCGCTATAGACAATACAATTTCGACAGCGAATCATAGATTCGCTGCAGACAACACCCTATCAACAACGAATGTTAGTTCGCTGCAGAACAAACACTTTCAGTAGTGAACACTGATTCCCTGCAGACAACTCAATTTCAGCTGTGAATCAAAGATTCGCTGCAACCAACACACTTTCGGCAGCAAATCACAGATTCGCTACAGACAATACAATTTCGACAGCAAATCATATATTCGCTACAAACAACACCCTTTCGAATGCGAACGCTGATTCGCTATAGCCAACACACTTTTGGCAGCGAATGTTAATTCACTACATCCAAAACCCTTTCGGTAGCGAATCTTAATTCGTTGTAGAACACACACTTTCGACAGTGAACACTGATTCGCTGCAGACAATACAATTTCGGCAGCGAATCACATATTCGCTGCAGACAACACCCTTTCAGATGCGAACGCTGATTCGCTGCAGCCAACACATTTTTGGCAGCGAATGTTAATTCACTGCAGACAACTCAATTTCAGCAGCGAATCACAAATTTGCTGCAGAACTCACACTTTCGACAGCGAACGCTGATTCGTTGCAAACAACTCAATTTCGACTGCGAATCATAGATTCGTTGCAGCTAACATGTTTTTTGCAGCGAACACTGATTCGCTGCAGACAACTCAATTTCGACCGCGAATCCTAGATTCGTTGTAGACAATACAATTTCGACAACGAATCATAGATTCGCTGCAGACAGCACCCTTTCGGTAGTGAATGCTGATTCCCTGCAGCCAAAACACTTTCGGCAGCAACTGTTCATTCGCTGCAAACAACTCAATTTCAACAGCGAATCATATATTTGCTGCAGAACACGCACTTTTAGCAGCAAACGCTGATTCACTGTAGACAACTCAATTTCGACAGCTAATCGTAGATTCGCTGCAGCCAACACACTTTTGGCAGCAAATGTTCATTCGCTGCAGACAACTTAATTTCGACAGCGAATCACATATTCGTTGTAGAACACACTTTTGGCAGCGAATGTAGTTTCACTGCAACCAACACACTTTCGGCAGCGAATGTTAATTCGCTGTAGACGACTCAATTTAGACAAAGAACAGTAGTTCGTTGCACACAACACAATTTCGAGCATGAACATATGCATTTCAGTTCCAGCATTACATTTGTTCATAGAAGCCAGCAGAATCACACAATTTCAAGCATGAAAACATGCATTTCATTTCCAGCATTATATTTGTTCATAGTACCCAGCAGAATCACATAATTTCAAGCATGAACACATGTATGTCATCACACAATATGTTCTGTTCAGCCCCCCACTTTGGCCAGTCATCTTTCCAAGTTCATGCATTTAAAATTTGTTCATTTCCTTTGTTAAGTATTCTAAAATTTGGCCCCCATTCAGTCCCATTTTCATCTCTCTTCTTAGTCTAGTTTTTTCTTAACAGCTAGTGCAAGAATCCTAGGCCATTTACTTGGGGTTTCCTTCTTCCTTTCATACCCAAGGTCACAAGAACAGGAGGAGAAAGGTTCTGGTTCCCATAGTCACAAGAATCCTAGGCCATTTACTTGGGGATTTAATGGTCTTTCTTCCCCTCTGCTACCGGTTTTCTTCCTCTTCTTCTGTTGAGTTTTCCTCCCCTTTCTTCTTATGTTCAGCCGTCTATCACAGCCCCTCTCCCTTCATGGCTTTTAGTTATTAATCCTACCCTCTAGCTCTCCCTTTACTCGCACATGTAATGGAGTGAACATGCAGCGGGGTTGTGTGTTTTTCTCTGGATAGAGGGAAGGGTCTGCTGCAGCTTTTGGGGTCGGTTTTGGGAAGAGGAGGGTCACCTTCTCTCTTCTTCTCAACTCTCTACACACTTTTCACTCAAGAGAGCTTGCATGCAGGTGGTTTAGTCGGTTTTTCTTGGGGGGGAAGAGAGGTTCAGTTGCAGCAATGGCTGCAGCTATTTTTGGGGGGGAGGAAGAGTCACCCTTTCTCTCTCCTTATATTTATAGCCCTATAAGTGTGCTGGGGTGTTAGGGCACTAGACCAAGGTTGTCCTTACCCTTTTTTTGGGTTATCTTGGGCTAGTTTTGAGTCCAATTCTCCCCTACGATAGGCCGGTCCAGCACAAATGTTTTGTTAGGTTTTACAGTGTCGCTGTCGATTCAGAAATCAACAGCCAAAAACTGTGTCAATGCCGATTCAGAAATCAGTAGGCAAACTGTCTCGTTGCCGATTCAGAAATCGACAACCAATGCAGCCAAAAACTTTGTTGCTACCGATTTAGAAATCGGTAGCCAATTACTGTGTCGCTGTCGATTTAGAAATCAGCAGCCAAAAACTTCGTCGCTGCTAATTCAGAAATCGGCAACCAAAAACTTTGCCGATGCCAATTTAGAAATCAGCAGCCGAACTGTGTCACTGCCGATTCAGAAATCAGCAACGAAGAACTGTATCACTGTCGATTCAAAGATCAACAGTGATGGTGGAGTCATTTCCGACTTGTTTGGGCTTTATTTACTCTTTTTTTGTGTTTACATAATATTATGGGCTTTATTTTATTTTGTTACAACCTAAGACTTGTTTGGGCTTAATTAATACTTTATTTTCAGCTAGGATCCAAGGCTTGTTTGGATTAGGATATGGGCTTTTTAGTTTAAGTTTTTTGGGTTAGTTTCATAAGTGGGCCAAATCAGTCCATTAGGGTTAATTTTTCAAGAACTATTCAAACTCATGTAACCTAAATTTTGGCAGCCATGAATGAATATTACTTTTTATTTTTTCAGTTTTAACATGTGAAACCCCCAATAAATCTACACGGAATGAGAAATAAATATTTGTCCCATACAATAAATTGAATATTTACCTTAACGGGGGTGGTATTGGATTTTTGATAATATTCGGGAAAATTATTTTTATGTACATACGGGTGTAAATATTATGATATAAATGTAAACCTACAAGGATAGTGAATTAAATATTACACTGAGCATGTCAAATTTATCTTTATTGGGTCGAGAAATTTGGACAGCAAAGTTTTTGTACCGATTTTAAAAAATGGAAACTTGAAAAATACCAGAAAATAAAAAAGACTAAAATGAGAATAAAAATTATATGAAAGAAAAAAAATAAATGGTAACATGTAATGTAATGAAATTCGAATTCACAAGTTTTAATTTTGGTATAAACTAGTGTCAGAACCCAAGAAACATTACCCGTGAAAAATTAAAGGTGCAAGGCAAGGACATGAAGGGAATTTTTCAAATTTATTGCCTATAAATAGGCTTGTTGGCCGAAACTTATAGAAATGTTTAAGAATGAAAATTATTTGTCTTTCTTAGCTAGATAATAGGAAAAATAAACAAGGGAGATCATGGATTCGTGAGGAGGTTTTTGAGATTTAATGATTTTAAACACTTATATACTTGCGATTAAGAGAGGAAATTAAGAGAAAGTAGAGTTTAGTGAGAGAAGATAAGGAAAATGAGAGAAGAAGAGGAAAGCTTAGAGCAATTTCAATTTGGCTAACTTTTGAAGGTTATATTAGTGATTGGTAAGATATTCTAAACTTAATTGGGTTGATTAATATGAATTTGATTGAATTTGTTAGAATTATGTCATTAGGGTTTATTTATGAATTTTGGGGTTTTTGTCAATTGATTTATAGAAATAAGTATTATGAATGTCAATTGATGTTAAGAAAGAAAGAAAATTAATTACTTTAGTGGGAAAAGCTCCTTCTATGGCCGGCCAATCTAAAAGAAATGATACGTGAGTAAATATGGTCATTAGTGTAGAAAATGTGATATATGAGTAAAGTTTTGAATGGAATGATATATAATATCAAGGTTAACTAATATATTGGAATTCTAGTAATGTGAGTGAAGAAAGGAAAGATTAGAGGAAATATGTTAAGGAGTGTGTTTGGTTATGTGATATATGGAATATAATTTGTATTTTAGACTATGTTAGAAGTAAGAATTGGAAAAGAAATGAAATGGAAAAGGGCTTTATGACCGAAAATGAAGAATTGGTGTAGGAAAAGATTTTAGTGATGAGTTGGTGTGTAATTTGATTCTTGAGTATTTATATGAAAAGGGCAAACTATAATAGAAGGAAATTTCTATATAAATATATCCGGGAATAAAAAAAGGGAAATACTGAATATGACTTTGAAACTATAAGTTAGTTTTAAAAGACTTTTTGGGTATATCATGAAATGAAATGAAGGAAATGTTAATCATGATATTTTCCTTGGATTAGAAGGAGTTTCTAGAGCAACATCCTTAACAGCTAGAGGAGCATGTTTAATTGGAGATTCAGGTAGGTGCTATTGCACCTTAGTCTTTTAATTCAATATCTAAATTCTTACAATATTATGTATATATTTTAATGTTATTAAGTTGTTGTAAGGAATTTATATTGAAGGAAGGATTAGTTAGAGATGATAATGGTTGAATTAATGATGATTAAATATATGTAGAAATATTATGTTTGGCTAAAATTATGGTGTTGAAGAACAAGTGTATGAGAAGACAATTTAGTAGTGTAGGGTATGATAATAGAGAGATTATGTGAAGACAGGAAAGGAAAGTCAGTTGTTGCTTCCATTATGATGGTGAGCCACTAATTATGTTGTTTTCATTGTTGGATGAAAACTAATGTTTGTAGCTTTCATTATTGAATGAAAGCCATTGTTTGTTGTTTCCATTTCTGAATGGAAACCATTGTTATGTTAATTTAGGCCAATGTTTGTTGTTTCCATGATTGATGGAAATCATTGTATATTGCTTCCTTTATGGAATGGAAGTTAATGATGTATAATGAAGTATTATATGGAAACTCATATAAGGATATAGGAGTATGTAAGGAATTAAGACATGGAAAAGGTTATGAAGGTGGAGATAACTAGATGGTGGATTGATAAACTCAATATAGGAAATGGATTATCAAGAAAGTGGTTTATAGAAAGATAAGATAATTATTTGTACTTATTAAATCATTTATTTTCTTTAGAATGATTCGAGGATGACCTTTAATAGTAGTAAATTATTTATTCGTGTAATTTTTGTGTGGTATTTTAAATTCTCATATTGCATATGAGTACCCTTTTCTTTCTTCTAGACTTCAATTGATGATACGTGTACTACTTTTATATTGTTCTTGTTCATAAGGTATATATGATGGATGGATGAACTGTGTGATGTGTTGAGTAATGATGATAAAAGTAAGTCCAAGATGGTTGGACTAGGTTATGATGGTGGTTTGGGTAATTATGAATTAGTTGATAACTTGGTACATTTTAAATACAAATGAAACTTTGCCAAAATTTTGGTAGACTCCTTCCATATGGAAATGCAAATATGATAACGTGTCACGATGAATCTTTTATAAAATAAAAAAGAATTTTTTTTCCTAAAGGAGTCATATTACTTGATTAATGGACTTAATGTGTCATGGAAGGTAGGGTGTTACATAACATGTGAGAGTGATTCTTGCATTCTTCATTTTTTGAATGAACTAAATCTGACTTATCGAAGATTAACTAGCTTCGTGGCATTATTCTACTTCATTCCAATAATGTTGGTGCCTTGGAGCAGATTTCCATTGTATCACACTCCTATCAAATCTATTTTGGATTTTCGGGATCAAATCTCAATCTTGATTGTGGGTTGCATAACCACGTGATCACGGGGTTCGCATTAGTTAGTATCAGAAATAGGCTATGAAATAAGGTCCTATCCTTTTGTTATTTTCATTTTTTTTAGTGTTCCTTTAAGTTTTTTAGTGTTTGCGTCATTCATCTTCTTGATCTTTGTATCTATGACTTATAAGAAAAAAAAATTATATTCCATCTTGTTACTGTCTCTAATCATATCAGTAGCATTAAAAAAAGAAGAGATTGAATGAAATTTGAAGGTTGATTCAATTCTGCTACAGAAACACAAATTTTAGTGAACCATAAGCAAACCACCCTAGAATCACTTGAAACTTCATATTTTGACTACTGGGGGTGAGATCGCGCCATATATTAAATTTGAGATTATTTTGATATCATTTGCATGAGGTTTTAACTCGAGGTTCAATTCTGCCGCAAACTGATCAAACAAGGGGTTTGGGTACTTAGACATAAGAGAACAATCTATAAACTAAAATTTTGTTGTTTGTTTGGTATTAGAGTACGAAATATTGAATATTAGATCATTCCAATATCATTTGGCCTAGGTTTCAATTTTGTGACGTAAAAATTACGTAACGGTTAGATTTGTGTCAAGTTTTAAAATGTGATCCTTACTGTTTGTTTTCATCCAAATCTTTTTATTTCTATTATAATTGAGTTATTTAGGAGTCAAGTAATTGTTTTCACTAATGTTTTTTTTTTTTTCATTTCATGTCTTTATTTCGTCCATAATTCGTATAAATTTGCATTACTACTCGCGAAATCATAATCGTAGTTTTGTTTTGTTTTTAGTATATTTATTGATTCTTGAGTCTTAAAATTATAATTGGATTGCATTGTGAACTTTGATTTGTTGATTTCAGTTCCTAAAGAACTAAAAGAAAACAAGTTATGAGGTAAAAAGCATAGTGAGCTTATTAGAGTGAAAAACCTTGATTTTTATGTGAAACGTGAGAGGTGTGAGGATATATTTTGTGTCATTAACAAAATTTTGTAGATTGAAAGAATGTCTGAAAACAACAAATCAATGACACAAAATACTAACGTGGTTTTCCAATTGCAAGCCATAGGCCAACAACTCGAACTCTTATCTAGGACATACAAGTAACTGAAAGATGAGGTGAATTTGATAAAGCAATAAAATAGTGGGGTTGATCGCCAAGAAAATACGGTTTGTAGGGCCATACGAAATGTCAGATCTGATTTTGAAGAATTTGTTGATGAAAACACAGATGCAGGTGAAGATGACTATGATTTTGCATTGGTTGGCCAATGAATCAGGTTTGGACCGAATAAGGCTAGGAGGAATGTGATTTTTTATGGCATGGGGAATCATGAAGATGTGGATGGGGACTTGGACTCCATTAAACTGAAAATTCATAACTTCCAACATAACAAAACGATCCCGAGGATTATTTGGAATACGAGAAAAAGGTAAATTGGATTTTTTTTGTCATAGCTATTATGAACAAAAGAAGGTGAAATTGGTGGTTATTGAGTTTACGAAGTATACATTGATTTGGTGGGATCAGATTGTAATCAATAAGAGGAGGAGCGACCCGTTCAGACTTGGGGGGAGATAAAAGTCTTAATGCAGAGACAATTTGTGCCAAACCACTATTATAGAGACTTATATCTAAAGCTACAAGGTTTGAATCAAGGTTTTAAATCAGTAGATAAATATCACAAAGAGATGAAGATAACAATGATTCGGGCCAATGTTGTTGAGTATAGAGAAACCACCATGGCTAAATTTCTTAATGGGTTGAATCAGGACATTGTTAGTGTTGTTGAGCTACAACACTATGTGGAGCTAAAGGACATGGTTCGCATGGTTAGGAAGGTGGAGAGACAACTTAAAAGGAAGGGACATATCCGACCAACATTTAATTCGGGTTCTTCATGATCTTGAAAACCAAATCAGAGGAGAGAGGGTATTGTCCAACCGAGGTCCTTTGTTACTTCCAAAGTCGAACCACAAAAGGTTAAAGTTGATGTGTAACAACCTGGCTTTTCAAGCCCAAAACAACAGTAAATTTTGTTTTTGGTATTTGACACACATCGTTTTGGTAATCGGTGAACATGTTCCCTTACATCATCAAGATACACTCCATACATCAACAACAATCAACATTTTATTTAAAAGTGAATCTTACATAAACTCATAATATTATGTTTGCATGATTAGAAGTTCACATTAAAAATATACATGCATAGACATGAGTTTGTATTCTATCCTACAAATAGTCATCACGAATTTAAACAAAAAGAATTTAATAATAGTTATACATTCAGTACATTGATTCATACAAAATACATCATGATTTAGAATGCAACTACATGATTCATTGCAAAAGTAGGTTCCCGTGTATTGGGTTTCCTAGGCACCTTGTTGGTGTGACGTCCCTGTTGCAGTACAAAACATTTACAAGAATGCAATTACTTAATAATAATAATAATAAATGGTCTGACAGTTTAATAAAACATTAACATTATCTCATGTTTGAAGCGTGACATTTGTAATTCCTTCATGTTCTTGGTATAAACAATTTGCAGTACATATAGATGCACCAATTCTTGCAATCAACCATAATCTTAAATTCGGTCATCCTCTTAAGGCATCATTTGTTGAGGTTAACCGTTCACTCACCCCGGCCATCCACTTCGAATGCCATTAGCCAAAGCTAATCAACCATTTGTCCCGGTCGTCCATTCGGATGCTATTAGCCAAAGCTAATCAACCATTTTTCACGGTCGTCCATTCGATGCCATTAGCCAAAGCTAATCAAGCTAATCATTCATTTGTCCCGGTCATCCATACGGATGCCATTAACTGAAGCTAATCAATCGTTTGTCTTGGTCATCCATTCGGATGCCATTAGGCGTAGCTAATCATTCATTTGTCCCAGTCATCCCTTCGAATGTCATTAGTCGAAGCTAATCAATTATTTCTCCTGATCATCCCTTCGGATGCCATTAGCCAAAACTAATCATTCCTTTGTCTCGGTCATCCATTCAGATGCCATTAGCCAAAGCTAATCAATCATTTGTTTAACAATCATTTTTCCCGGTAATCCCTTCGGATGACATTAACAATCATTTTTCCCGGTAATCCCTTCGAATGCCATTAGCCGAAGCTAATCAATCGTTTGTCCCGGTCATCCCTTCGGATGCCATTAAGCAAAACTAATCATTTATTTGTCCCGACTATCCCTTCGGATGCCATTAGCCGAAGCTAATCATTTGTTTGTCCCGGTCATCCCTTCGGATGCCATTAGCCGAAGCTAATCAATCGTTTGTCCCGGTCATCCCTTCGGATGCCATTAGCCGAAGCTAATCAATCATTTGTCCTGGTTATCCATTCGGATGCCATTAAGCAAAGCTAATCATTTGTTTGTCCCGGTCATACCTTCGGATGCCATTAGCCGAAGCTAATCATTCGTTTGTCCCGGTCATTCCTTCGGATGCCATTAGCCGAAGCTATCAACCATTTGTCAACATTTAAGCATTTGACAATCTGATATCTGAATTAACACAATACGGTAACATTCATAATAGAGTATTTCATTATTCAACGTTATTAAAAAGGAAGGTAAAAGTCACCTACCTGCAGTAGAAGCTCTACTCGTGCTCCCTTGTTGTTGTTGTTACACCACACCAACGGTCCCTCCTGCAGTCACAGACTTATCTCATAAATTTTCCTAATTCAAGGATATGTTTTATAATAATTATATCAACAGCTAATAGATCTTTCTTTCAATCATTTCTTTCTTTATATTTTATGTTTTTCTCATTACACCCATTAATGTTGTCATCTTTTATCCAACTATAGTTATCATTCCTTTCTTTATATTTAAACTGTTACTGTCCAGACATTGGAATGTTATTATCCAACTGTTACTGTCTTGACATTGAAATGTTACTAACCAACATCTCCTCAAATTTTTAACTATATCTAGAGTTATAAAACTCAATTTTAAGCAAGATTGGTCTCGTTGGAAAGCTAAGACACTGGGCTACAAGTTCTATAAAGAAAGGAGAACCCAGTTTTGCCTCTAAAACAGTCAAAATTGCTCATTAACAAACATTGGATTGTTACTGTCCAACTGTTACTGTCTTGATATTAAACTGTTACTGTCCAACCTCTCCTCAGATTTTTAACTATATCTAGATCTTTCTTTCAATCATTTCTTTCTTTATATTTTATGTTTTTCTTATTACACCCATTAATGTTGTCATCCTTTATCCAAATATAGTTGTCATTCCTTTCTTTATATTTAAATTGTTACTGTCCAACCGTTACTGTGTTGACATTAAATTGTTATTGTCCGACATCTCCTTAGATTTTTAACTATATCTAGAGTTATAGAACTCCATTTCAAGCGAGAGTGGTCTCGTTGGAATTCTAAAACATGAGGCTACAAGTTCTCTACAGAAAGGAGAACCCAGTTCTGCCTCTAAGATAGTCAAAATTACTCATCAACAAACATTGGACTGTTACTGTCCAATTGTTACTATCTTGATATTGAAATGTTACTGTCCGACCTCTCCTCAGATTGTTAAGTATATCTAGATCTTTCTTTCAATCATTTCTTTCTTTATATTTTATGTTTTTTCTCATTACACCAATTAATGTTGTCATCCTTTATCCAAATATAGTTATCATTCCTTTCTTTATATTTGAACTGTTAATGTCCAGATATTGGACTGTTATTGTCCAACCGTTACTGTCCGACATCTCCTTAGATTTTTAACTATATTTAGAGTTATAAAACTCTGTTTCCAAAGAGAGTGGTCTCGTTGGAAAGCCAAGACACGAGGCTAAAAGTTCTCTGAAGAAATGAGAACTCAGTTCTGCCTCTAAGACAGTCAAAATTGCTCATCAACAAACATTGGACGATTACTGTCTTGATATTGAATTGTTACTATCCGACCTCTTCTCAGATTGTTAACTATATTAAGATCTTTCTTTCAATCATTTCTTTCTTTATATTTTATATTTTTCTCATTACACCAATTAATGTTGTCATCCTTTATCCAACTATAATTATCATCTCTTTCTTTATATTTGAACTGTTAATGTCCAGACATTGGACTGTTACCGTCCAACCGTTACTGTCTTAACATTGAATTGTTACTGTTCGACATCTCCTCATATTTTTAACTATATCTAGAGTTATAGAACTCCGTTTCAAGAGAAAGTGGTCTCGTTGGAAAGCCAAGACACGAGGCTACAAGTCCTTTGAAGGACGAAGAACCCAGTTCCACCTCTAAGATAGTCAAAATTGCTCATCAACAAACATTGGACTGTTATTGTCTTGATATTGAACTATTACTGTGTGACCTCTCTTCAGATTGTTAACTATATATAAAGTTCTAGAACTCCATTTCAAGTAAAATTTGTCTCGTTAGAAAGCTAAGACACGAGGCTACAAGTTCTCTGAAGGAAGGAGAACCCACTTCTCCCTCTAAGATAGTCAAAATTGATCATCAACAAACGTTGAACTCTTACTATCCAACTATTACTGTCTTGATATTGAATTGTTACTATCTGATATCTCCTCAGAATGTTAACTATATCTAGAGTTATAGAACTCCATTTCAAGCAAGATTGGTCTCGTTAGAAAGCTACGACACGAAGCTAGAAGTTTTGTGAAGGAACGAGAACCCAGGTCTCCTTTAAGACAGTCAAAACAACAAAAATTAGACTGTTACTATCCAACTGTTACAGTCTTGATATTGAACTGTTATTGTCCGACCTCTCTTCAGATTGTAAACTATATCTATAGTTATAGAACTTTATTTCAAGCAAGATTGGTCTCGGTAGAAAGCTAAGACATGAGGCTCAAAGTTCTCTGAAGGAAGGAGAAACTAGTTATGCCTCTAAGATAGTCAAAATTGCTCATCAACAACGTTGGACTGTTACTGTCTTGATCTTGAACTATCACTATCCAACCTCTCCTCAGAATGTTAACTATATCTAGAGTTATAGAACTCCATTTCAAGCAACATTGGTGTCGTTGGAAAGCTAAGTCATGAACATACAAGTTCTTTGAAGGAAGGAGAACCCACGTCTGCCTATAAGAGAATTAAAATTACTCATCAACAAACATTGGACTGTCACTGCCCAACTGCTACTCCATTGATATTAAACTATTACTATCCGACCTCAGAATGCTAACTATATCTAGAGTTATAGAACTCCATTTCAAGCAAGATTGGTCTCGTTGGAAAGCTAAGACATGATGCTACAAGTTCTGTGAAGGAACGAGAACCCAGGTCTCCTTTAAGACAATCAAAATTGCTCATCAACAAACATTGCACTGTTACTATCCAACTGTTACCGTCTTGATATTCAACTGTTAGTGTCCGTCCTCTCTTCAGATTGTTAACTATATCTACAGTTATAGAACTTTATTTCAAGCAAGATTGGTCTCGGTGGAAAGCTAAGACACGAGGCTCCAAGTTCTCTAAAGGAAGGAGAACCCAGTTATGCCTCTAAGAGAGTTAAAATTGCTCATTAACAATGTTGGACTGTTACTATCCAACAGTTACTGTCTTGATCTTAAATTGTTACTGTCTTGATATTGAACTGTTACTGTCCGACCTCTCCTTAGATTGTTAACTATATCTAGAGTTATAGAACTCAATTTCAAGCAACATTGGTTTCGTTGGAAAGCTAAGACACGAGGCTATAAGTTCTCTTAAGAAAGGACAACCGAGGTCTGCCTCTAAGAAAGTCAAAATTGCTCATCAACAAACATTGGACTCTTACTGTGATATTGAAATGTTACTGTCTTGATATTTAACTGTTACTGTCCGACCTCTCCTCAGTCTTTCAACTATCTCTAGGGTTATAGAACTCCATTACAAGCAACATTGGTTTCGTTGGAAAGCTAAGATGGGAGGCTACAAGTTCTTTGCATGAAGGAGAACCGAGGTCTGCCTTTAAGACAGTCAAAATTACTCATCAACAAACATTGGACTGTTACTGTCCAACTGTTACTGCATTGATATTAAACTATTACTATATGACCTCTCCTCATATTGTTAACTATATCTAGAGTTATAGAACTTCATTTCAAGCAAGATTGGTCTCGTTTGAAAGCTAAGACACGAGGCTACAAGTTCACTGAAAGAACGATAACCCAGGTTTGCCTTTCAGACAGTCAAAATTGCTCATCAACAAATATTGGACTGTTACTATCCAACTATTACTGTCTTTATATTGAATTGTTACTGCCTTGATATTGAATTGTTACTATCCGACCTGTCCTTAGATTATTAACTATATCTAGAGTTATAAACTCCATTTCAAGCAACATTGGTTTCGTTGGAAAGCTAAGACACGAGGCTACAAGTTCTCTGAACGAAGGAGAACCCAGGTTTGCCTCTAAGATAGTCAAAATTGCTCATCAACAAACATTGGACTGTTACTGTCAAACTATTGCTGTCTTGATATTGAACTGTTAGTGTCTTACCTCTCCTCAGACTTTTAACTATATCTAGACCTATAGAACTCCATTTCAAGCAACATTGGTGTCGTTTGAAAGCTAAGACATGAGGATACAAGTTCTCTGAAGGAAGGAGAACCCAGGTCTACCTCTAAGACAATTAAAATTACTCATCAACAAATATTGGACTGTCACTGTCCAACTGCTATTGCATTGATATTAAACTATTACTATCTGACCTCTCCTCAGAATGTTAACTATATCTAGAGTTATAGAACTCCATTTCAAGCAAGATTGGTCTTGTTGGAAAGCTTAGACACGAGGCTACAAGTTTTGTGAAGGAACAAGAACCCAGGTCTCCTTTAAGACAGTCAAAATTGCTCATCAACAAACATTGGATTATTACTTATTAGTACTTAAAAGTGCATTTTTATCAAGGTTTTATATCATCATTTTGCACTTGAAGTATCAATAACTCCTTAACTAAAGCATGTTTTATAATAAC
>Ga0307517_10002935_pt1 | contig 26992 bp, 21 predicted proteins | sample 23_EM_MG_FD_194515 | JGI IMG/M metagenome (GOLD analysis project Ga0307517, IMG submission 194515) | Populus trichocarpa ectomycorrhiza microbial communities from riparian zone in the Pacific Northwest, United States - 23_EM | ecosystem: Host-associated > Plants > Roots > Unclassified | place... | reverse complement strand
CCGATGGATGTTTATGGTTATACCCTGGAAGCGGAGTTTTTCGATGGAACGCATGCCACCCGGAAAGGGAATATAACCCTGGTAAGATAATGGTATAGTGCAGCAAATTTTGTATATTGTAAAAAGGAAATTTTGAAAAGGAAGACCCAGATAGTATGTTTTTTATTGTTCGCCGTAACCCTATGCTCTAAAGCGCAGGACGGGGCTTCCAATATCGAATTCGTAGAGAATAAGGGGCAGTGGGACCCGCGGGTGAATTTCAAGGGAGATATGGTCACGGGGGCTTTTTTCCTGCAGCCGCAAGGCTTTACGGTCCTCCTGCACAACCCGGACGATCTGCGGTTGATACAGCATTACGCGGCGCCTGACCCTGTCATCAAGACGGGCGCAATGGCGAAAAGACCCGCCAGCGCTCCGGGCAACGACCCGTCAGCCACGGGCGTGATCCTTCACTCCCACGCCTACAGCATGGTCTTCGCAGGCTCCAACGAACATGCACAGATGATCCCCGATAAGCCCCTTCCTACCTATAACAATTATTTCATCGGCAGCGACCGTTCCAAATGGAAGAGTAATTGCAGGATCTACCAGGGCGTCACCTACAAGGACATCTATCCGAATATAGATGTCCGTTACTATTCCGACAAGGGCCAGTTGAAATATGACATCATCGTCCATCCCGGCGGAGACCCGGGTCAGATCGTCATGAAATATGAGGGGGTGGATAAGCTGAGTACAAAGAATAAGGAATTACTGCTCAATACTTCCGTGGGACAGGTCCGGGAACTGGCTCCCTATTCTTTCCAGTTCGATATGAACGGCAAGACGGTCCTGAACAGCAGGTATGTCATCGGCGACGGGAATACGGTGCGCTTCAAAGTAGATAAATATTCTCCCGGCGCTACGCTCGTCATCGATCCTGCCGTGGTCTTTTGCACTTTCTCGGGGAGCAAGGCCAGTAACTGGGGCTTTACGGCTACGCCGGGTCCCGGGGGCTCTTTCTTCGCCGGGGGCATCGTTTTCGGGAACGGCTTCCCTTTGCAGAACGGCATACAGCCGCCGGGGTTCAAGGGCGGCGAATTCGACGTGGGCATTCAGAAACTCGGCACCACCGGCAAAGACCTGCTGTATTCCACCTACCTGGGCGGTGGCGAAAGCGAGAGCCCGCATAGCATGATCTCCGATCTGCAGGGCAACCTCATTGTTATGGGCCGGACCTATTCGACGAACGATTTCCCCTTTCTGAAGAAGGAAGGCAGCTGTGGCGCCGCCGATATGTTCGTGGCGAAATTCAATCCTGACGGTACTGCCTTGCTGGGATGTATGCTCATAGGGGGCACAAAGGACGATTGTGTGAATATCCGCGACCAGCACCGGGCAAATCAGGAAAACGCCGAGTCCCTGATCAGGAATTACGGGGATGACTCCCGGAGCGAGGTCGTACTCGACGGCGCGAATAATATCTATGTGGCCGCGTCGACCATTTCGGGTGACTGGCCGACCCGGGGTCCTGTTTTCCAGACGGCCCTGGCGGGTGCGCAGGATGGGGTCGTGCTGAAGATCGATCCGGCTTGCGCGAATGTGCTGTGGAGCACTTATCTCGGCGGCACGGCCAATGACGGCGCCTTCGTGCTGAAACCCGACTTTATCAGCGGTAACCTGTACGTGGGCGGAGCGACGGAGAGCAACGACTTCCCGGGCACTACGGCCGGCGTGTTGCAGAGCAGCCCCCAGGGCGGCATCGATGGCTGGATCTCGATCATCAGTCCCGATGGCCGGAACCTGCTGAGAACCTCTTACCTGGGCACCACCGGATCGGAATCCATCTATGGCATACAGATCGATAAGAAAGGGTTCCCCTATGTAATGGGCACCACGACCGGCTCCTGGCCGGTAACTCCCGGCGTCTACTCCAATGCGGGGTCCAAGCAGTTTGTCAGCAAGCTGCAGCCTGACCTTTCCGCTTATATTTATTCCACTGTCTTCGGCTCGGCCAGCGACAAACCGAATATTTCACCCGTCGCCTTCCTCGTGGACCGTTGCGAGAACGTATACGTCTCCGGATGGGGTGGGTGGATCTTCCAAAAAGCGGACCCTTACGGCCTGGCCGGCACCCTGGGCATGCCCGTTACCTCCGACGCCCGTAAGCCGGGCACGGATAACAGGGATTTTTATTTTATCGTACTCAAGAAGAACGTCTCGGATATCCTCTACGGAACTTTTTTTGGCCAGGACGACAATGCCGGCAGCATCAGCGAACACGTGGATGGCGGTACGAGCCGCTATGATCAGAACGGGATCATCTACCAGGCTATCTGCGCCAATTGTAATGGCGGCACTAACAAGCCTTATCCCACGACCCCGAGCACCTGGTCCCCCGCCAACGGGACGGGCGGGCACGGCTGTAACCTGGCCGCGCTCAAGATCCGGTTTGATTTCGCCGGCGTGGCGGCAGGGCTCAAAGCCTCCGTCAACGGGCATTCCAACGATACTTCCGGCTGTATCCCCGTGGACGCTTTGCTGGAGGATACCGTGCGCAATGCCAAAACCTATTACTGGAATTTTGGCGATGGCAGCCCGGACGATACGACGACGAACTACTTCCTGCACCATACCTACACGAACGTAGGGGTCTACCGGGTAAGGATGATCGCTGTGGATCCGAATACCTGCAACGAAAGGGATACGGCCTACCGGTATATCATTGCCCGGAGCGATAAGGCGCCCCTGGACTTCACCTATATGAAGGCCCCCGGTACGGTCTGTACCGTCCTGGAATATCTTTTCATGAACCAGTCTACGTCTCCTCCCGGGAAGCCCTTCGGCAGCAGCTCGTTCACCTGGGATTTCGGCGATCAGACCCCGCAAAAGATAGCCGGCCTGGAAAATATCGACCATACCTTCCAGTCGGCAGGCACGTATATCGTCAACCTGATCCTCAACGATACCAGCTACTGTAATTACCCCGATACGGCCCGTAAGACCCTGCGGGTCTCGCCGAACCTGAAGGCGCAATTCGTCACGCCGGCCATCGGCTGCGCGCCCTATAGGGCCTTTTTCAGCAACACATCCCTTGGCGGCCAGGAATTCACCTGGGATTTCGGGGACGGAAGCCCCACCTCCACCGAGCCGGAACCCTTCCATGATTACCCGGATACCGGCACTTATATCGTCCATTTGCATGCGGTAGATACCAATACCTGCAATAAGGTGGATGATACGGAAATGACGATCAAGGTGAAGCCCAAACCGACCTCCGTATTCGGCTTCGGACCCTCTCCCCCTGTTGCCAATACGCCGATGATCTTCTACAACAGTTCGATCGGGGCCGTAAAATACGAATGGCTGTTCGGGGACGGCACGTCCAGGATCAAGACGAACCTGGATACGACCAAACACCTCTACATCCGCACAGATACCTTCCAGGTCTGCCTGGTGGCCTTTAATGAATTTGGCTGTACCGATACTGTCTGTCACCCCGTGGCTACCCTGATCAATCCCCTGCTGGACGTGCCGAACGCCTTTACGCCGGGACGGTTTGGTGAGAATTCGATCGTACGGGTGATGGGCTTTGGTATTACACATATGATTTTCCTGGGGACAAATGGTATTCCAGTCGAATGACCCCTTCGTGGGCTGGGATGGCATTTTCAACGGGACCTTGCAGCCCGCGGATGTATATAGCTATACCCTGGAAGCGGAATTTTCCAATGGCAACCGGACCCATAAAAAAGGTAACATCACACTCGTCCGATAATTTGCCTGATTGTCCACAGTAAGACAACCAAAAACGAGTTGTTAACGTTAATTTAGTGAGGGGATTTTAGTTTAATTTTAATAGGGCGCCGGCTCTTAAAACAATGAGGAGCGTGAAAAAAATAGTACTACTGGGATTTTGCACTGCTTGCACCGTATTCTGTGTCCAGGCGCAGGATCTTCATTTCTCGCAATGGTTCAACTCCCCGCTGACGACCAATCCTGCCAATACGGGTTTTATTCCGGATGCCGACTATCGCATCGGCGCCAATTACCGGGACCAGTGGTCCGCTATCATGGCCGCCCCTTATAAGACCATGAGCGTCTGGGGAGACGCGCAGGTATTCCGCAACCGCATAGAGAATGGCTGGATGGGATTGGGGGGAGTGATCCTCCGGGATGACGCCGGCGGAGGCACCCTGTTGTCCACCCAGGTATACGGCTCCATCGCCTATCACCAGATGGTAGGATATTCCAGCCTTATCTCGGCCGGCTTCAACGTGGGCTATGTCAACAAACGGATCAATACCAGCGCCCTGAAATTCCCCGACCAGTTCGACGGGAAATTCTTCGACGGGCAATTGCCTACGAGCGTGGTGATCGATCATCCCAGCACAAATTATTTCGATATGCAGGTAGGATTGAACTATGCCTATTTCCCTACCGATAAAATGTATATGAATGCCGGTTTTTCCGTTCAGCATGTGAACCGCGCCCGGGAATCCTTCTTCAGCACGGACCCTGCCGGTTTTGACAGCCGCATCGCCCCGCGTTATATCGGGTTCCTCAATGGAAGCTTCAAGGTCAGCGACCAGGTTATTGTAAACCCGATGGCCTATTACACGAATATGGCCGGCGCCTCCGAGACGGTGGCGGGGCTTAACGCTCAATACAATCTCCAGGACAATGGCGACCAGCAGGTGCTGGGTGGTCTCTATTACCGTGCGGGAGATGCCGTGATCCCTATGATCGGGTTCATCTATAAGAATATCCGACTCATGTTCACTTATGATGTGACGACCAGCTCTCTGAAGCATTATGACGGAGGCTTCGGCGCCTGGGAGTTCGGTCTGATCAGTCAGGGCTTTTATACGGAATACAACGGCAACCGCCGGCAATCTCTTTGCCCGAGCTTTAGACCCTGATCACTTGATCGGTGGACGCTGTAAGCGTTCGGGTTAACACAAAATTCTTCAATTCCCTGATTTTGTCGGACTTTTACGCAAACTTTAATGGATGGTGACAGCAGGCGGAAAAACTATGATCAGCAGCGAACTGGCGGACCAGTTCAGAAAAATAGTAGGGGATCCTTATATCCTCCTCGACGAGGAATCCCTCTTTACTTATTCCCATGACGAGACGGAGCAATTGCGCTATATGCCGGAACTGGTCCTGAAGCCTCGTACGGCGGAAGAGATCAGCGCCATTATGCGCCTATGCGACCGCCACCGGATACCCGTTACGCCCCGCGGAGCAGGAACCGGCCTCAGCGGCGGGGCCCTGCCGCACCTGGGAGGCGTGCTGATCTCCACCGAACGGATGAATTCCATCCTGAACATCGACGAGGCCAATCTGCAGGTCACGACGGAGCCGGGCGTGATCACGGAAATATTGCAGGATGCCGTTAAAGAAAAAGGACTGTTCTATCCTCCCGATCCCGCCAGCCGGGGCTCCTGTTTCATCGGAGGCAATATCGCCGAAGGCAGTGGTGGCCCCAAAGCGGTAAAATACGGCGTAGTGAAGGACTACGTGCTGAACCTGCAGGTGGTGCTGCCGACGGGCGAGATCATTTGGACAGGCGCTAATGTCCTGAAGAATTCCACGGGCTACAACCTGACCCAGCTGATGGTAGGCAGCGAAGGCACCCTGGGCATCGTTACAAAGATCGTACTGAAGCTGATCCCTCATCCCAAATATGACCTGCTGATGCTGGCCCCTTTTGCTTCCCTGGAAAAGGCAAGCGAGGCCGTAAGCGCCATCTTCCGTGCGGGATTTACGCCCAGCGCCCTGGAACTGATGGAGGTGGACGCCCTGAAGATCACCGGCCAGTTCGTCGACAGCGTGCTGCCATTGGGAGAAGATACGGCCGCCCACCTGATCGTGGAAGTGGATGGCAATCACCCTGAGACCCTGCTAAGTGAAATGGAGGCGATCGCAGGCCTGCTGGCGGAATATGGCGCCGGGGAAGTATTGTTTGCCGATGACGCCCAGCAGAAAGCAGAGCTTTGGAAGGTCCGCCGAAGGATAGCCGAGGCCGTTAAATCCGTCGGATATACCATTGAAGAAGATGCGGTAGTCCCCCGCGCCGCCCTGCCGGCCCTGATCCATGGAGTAAAAGAGTTGGGGAAGCAATACGATTTTCAGGCCGTCTGTTACGGGCATGCGGGTGATGGCAATCTGCATATCCGTATCCGCAAGGAAGGCGTCCGCAACAGCCAGGACGACCCGCAGCTGGTGGAAGGCATTCGTGCCTTATTCGGGCTGGTACATGACCTGGGAGGCACCATCAGCGGAGAGCATGGAGTCGGACTGGTCCAGAAAGGATACCTCGATATCGTTTTTGACGAAATGAACCTGACCCTGATGCGCCGGATCAAGCAGGCTTTCGATCCTAACAATATTTTAAATGCCGGGAAGATCTTTGATCGGATCTGAGCAGTAAGTTTGTATAATTAAAACCAAGAGCATGTTGAAAAAATCGGTCATAGCCATCTGTTTTCTTGCCATAGCCCTGCAGGGCGCCGCCCAGGAACGTATGCCCAACCGGGTGAACACCTATACGGATGCAGGCGAAGGCACGGGTTTCCGTAAGGAGAACCTGTTTTTGGGAGGCAGCCTCGCCCTGGGGTTCGGTAGCTATAACTTCAATATCGGCGCTTCTCCCGAGATCGGCTATTCGCTGAATAAATGGCTGGACGCGGGCCTCGTCGTCAACCTTAACTATAGCTCCGTACGCGCGGACCCCTATTATAACAATAATACCCGCTACCGGAATTTTAATTATGGCGCGGGGCTTTTCGGCAGGGCCTATGTATTGCCCTTCCTCTTCTTCCAGGTGCAGCCCGAGTATAACTTTATCGACTATAATGCCAAGTATGTCCCTACGGGCGAAACCTTCAGCCAGAATACCCATGCGCCCAGCATGCTGCTGGGGATCGGTTATGGCCAGCGTATCGTAGGCCAGAGCAGCTTCTATATCGCGTTGATGTTCGACGCCTTGTCGGATAAATATTCGCCTTACCGTGATTACAACGGAGCGGCGCTGCCAGTCGTGCGTGCCGGGTTTGATTTCTACCTGCATTCAAGAAGATAGCTCAGCATAGCCTGTTGAACACTTCCACCGGCGTTTCGCAGAAGATCATCGTTTCTTCCAGCGGATCGTACAGGAAGCCTTCTTTTTCCAGATGGCGCATATGATACAGCAGGTGATGATAAAATCCACCGGAGTTGAGGATATAGATCTTTTTATTGTGGATCTTCAATTGATTCCAGGTCACCATTTCAAATAACTCATCCAGGGTGCCGAAGCCGCCGGGAAGGACGATGGCGGCATCGCAACGATCGTACATCATCTTTTTGCGGATGTGCATATCGGGTACGATGGCCAGTTCGGTCAGCCCCTTATGCTGGTGCTCCCATTCCACCAGCACTTCGGGAATGACGCCCATTACCGCGCCTTCGCCGGCCAGGACGGCATCCGCCACGATACCCATAAGGCCCGTGCTGCCTCCTCCATAAATAAGCTTTAAGTTTAAGACCGCGATCAGCTTGCCCAGTTCGGCGGCATGTTTTGCATAAAGGGGATTGTCTCCCGGCCTCGACCCGCAAAAGACAGCAACAGATTGAATCTCCATAAGAAGGGTTAATCGAAATTAAAATTCAAATATAGGGCTGTATTTCCTAATTTTAGCCATGTCCTCATTTTTGCTTTTTTCCTTTGTGGCCGGTTATTTTCTATTGCTGCTGGGGGTGGCCTGGCGGACTTCCCGCCACTCGAATAACGATTCTTTCTTCATTGGCAACCGCAATTCCAACTGGATGCTCGTCGCCTTCGGGATGATCGGCACTTCTTTATCCGGGGTCACATTCGTATCGGTGCCGGGAACGGTGGGAGATTTCGGCGGCGCTTCCTTCAAGGGTCTGGGTTATTTCCAGGTGATCATCGGTTATTGGATCGGCTATTTTGTGATCGCTTTTATCCTGCTGCCCCTTTATTACCGGCTGCAGCTGACCTCTATTTATCATTACCTCCATACCCGTTTCGGCAATGTCGCGTATCGCACCGGCTCGCTTTTCTTCATCATTTCCCGCACCGTAGGCGCGACGGCCCGCCTTTATCTTGTGATCAACGTATTGCATATTTTCATCCTCAAGGACCTGGGAGTGCCTTTTGCGCTGACCACCTTCGTCATCCTTCTGATGATCCTCCTCTATACTTTCGAAGGAGGGGTAAAGACGATCGTATATACGGATACCTTGCAGACGACCTTCATGCTGCTGGGTTTGATCGTCTGCATCGTCTACATCCTCCAGCATATAGGCTTTTCCGTCGGCGGAACCCTTCAGGCAATGGAAGAGAAAGGATTTACCCGGATCTTCAATACGGACCTCAACAGTAAAGGGTTCTTCGTCAAACAGATCCTCGGCGGCATGTTCATCACCATCGCCATGACCGGCCTGGACCAGGAGATGATGCAGAAAAATATCAGCGTGAAGAACCTGCGGGATTCGCAGAAGAATATGATCAGCTTCAGCCTGGTAATGGTCATCGTCAGCTTCCTCTTTCTGCTGCTGGGAGGCTTGCTTTACCTGTTCGTATTGCGCAATGGGGGCGCCTATGAGGGGCATCAGCTATTGCTGAACGGGCAGAATGTCATCGGGGATGATCTGTTCCCGACCCTGGCCCTGCATTATTTACCGAAGGCGGTCAGCCTCCTGTTCATCATCGGCCTGATCTCTGCCCTCTTTCCCAGCGCAGACGGCGCATTGACGGCGCTTACCTCTTCTTTTTGCATCGATATGCTCGACCTGAAAGACCGGAAGAACCTGGACGAGCGACAGAAAAAGAAGATCCGCCGGACGGTGCATGTCTGCTTCGCCCTCCTGTTCATGCTCTGCATCCTTATTTTCAAATGGATCAATAATAAATCCATCATCGGCGTCATCCTGGACCTCGCGGGATACACGTATGGTCCCTTGCTGGGCCTTTTCGCCTTTGGCATCTTCAGCAAAAGACGGCTGCCGGATAGCTGGATGATCACGGCCATCTGCCTGCTGGCGCCGGCCTGTTGTTATTTTATCAGCAGGAATGCGTCCGATTGGTTCGGCGGCTTCCAGATAGGCATCGAGCTGTTGGTGATCAATGGCCTGTTAACCTTCCTGGGGTTGTTAATGCTGTCAAAAAAACAGGTCCCCGCAAACTAATTTAACAGGATCTGCGTTATACCTATCAGAAGTGCCATCCACTAAACAGCGGATGGCATTATTGTCTAAACTACGAACTGTATGAATGATACGATCAAGTTGTCCAAACAACGCAGATGGGCGGAATCCAAAGCACACTCCAGTTGGCAGATCTTCAAAATAATGGCCGAATTTGTAGAAGGATTTGAAGCGTTGGCGAAATTAGGTCCCTGCATATCCATTTTTGGGTCGGCCCGTACCCAGCCTCAGCAAGAACATTATGAGTTATCGGTAGAAATAGCCAAACGGCTGGCGGAAGAAGGATTTGGCGTCATTTCCGGCGGCGGTCCCGGCATTATGGAAGCGGCGAACAAAGGAGCCCAGCTAGGCGGCGGCAAGTCCGTAGGGCTGAATATCGAACTGCCTTTCGAGCAGCATTCCAATCCTTTTATCGACAGGGACGCCAATCTTAATTTTGACTATTTCTTCGTCCGTAAGGTCATGTTCACGAAATACTCGCAAGGTTTCGTCATGATGCCCGGAGGATTCGGCACCATGGATGAATTCTTCGAGGTGGCTACCTTGATCCAGACAGGAAAAATGTCCCCGGTGCCCCTTATCCTCGTAGGCTCGGCCTATTGGAAGGGATTGCTGGATTGGATGAAGGAGACCATGCTCCGGCAGCATGGCACGATCTCTCCCAAGGACCTGGACCTGCTGAAAATTGCGGATACCGCCGGAGAGGTAGTGGAGCATTTGCTGCATTTCTATTCCAGGAAGCCGCTGGAGCCGAATTTCTAGGAGGCCCGCTTGCGGTCCCTTCCTGCCCTCCCGCGCATAATTGCTTATATTTGCTGCCAAAACCGGACTTATGGATATAGTCAGTCCTTCGGCCCAGGCGTATGCGGAACGATTTTCCTCCCCGGAAAGCCCTTTATTACGAGAGATCGCCACCCATACCTATACCCATCACCCCCAATCCCATATGTTAAGTGGTCATGTACAAGGGAAATTCCTTGAAATGATCAGCTACCTGCTGCGGCCCAAAAGGGTCCTGGAAATAGGCAGCTTTACGGGTTACAGCGCGCTCTGCCTCGCTGCCGGAATGGATACGGACGGCGTCCTTCACACCATCGAGCTGAGGCAGGAAGATGCGGACCTGTCCATGGAGAACTTCCGTAGGGCAAATTGGCAGGATAGGATAATTTTGCACCGTGGAAATGCGTTAGAGATCATTCCGGCCTTGCAAGAGGCCTGGGATCTTGTATTCATAGACGCCGATAAGGTGAATTATGGGGAATACTATAAATTAGTAGTACCCCGGCTCCGCCCCGGCGGGTTGATCATAGCGGATAATGTGCTTTTCCACGGGCAGGTGCTGGAGGCTGATATTACAGGTAAGAATGCCCAGGCCATCCATGCTTTTAATGAGCTGGTGAGGGAGGACGCATCTGTAGATAAGGTCATGCTCACGGTCCGCGATGGATTATTGTTAATTCGGAAAAAATAAAGGGAGCTGTTCCTATGAACATAAGATCAGTATTTATTATAGGAGTGATCGTTTTGGCCGCCAGGGGTTTGCAGGCGCAGCAAAATCCGAATGTCATTACTTATATCAATACCTACAAGGAATTAGCAATAAGCGAAATGAAACGCTCGGGCATACCGGCCTCCATTATCCTGGCCCAGGGGATACACGAGACGGAGGCAGGCACCAGCGAGCTGGTGAGAAAATCCAACAATCACTTCGGGATCAAATGTAAGGACGAATGGACGGGCGCGGTGGTCTATCACGACGACGATGCCAGGGGAGAGTGCTTCCGCAGCTATGCAACGCCGCTGGATTCCTATAAGGACCATTCTGATTTTTTGCGGAACAGCCAGCGGTACGCCTTTCTCTTCAAGCTCGACCCGGAAGATTATGAAGGCTGGGCTTACGGCCTGCGAAAAGCCGGCTATGCCACCAATATCCGCTACTCACAAATATTGATCAAGCTGGTAAAAGATTACGATCTTCAGCAATATAGTCTGATAGCCCTGGGCAAGCTAAAGCCTTCCGATGGGCTGGTCCTGCAGGACCCGGGACAGGAGAAGAACGATCATCCCGTCATGACGATGGCGGCGGCGGATAGCGTGACCGGGACTTCCGATCGTCCTGCAATGGCTGCGCAACAATGGCCGGAAGGAGAATTTGTCATTAATAACGCCAAAGTCGTATTCGCAAGGGGAGGGGTCTCTCTTTTATCCATCGCTGACCGGTACGACCTGTCTTTGGCGCGACTGCTGGACTTCAATGACCTGAAGGAAGAAGACGTGCTCCGGGGAGACCAGCTGCTGTTCCTGCAGCGTAAGCGGAAGGTCGGCAATACGGAATACCATATCGTCCGGGAGGGAGAGTCCCTGTACAGCATTGCACAGTCCGAAGGCGTTCGCTACCAGGAGCTGCTGGCGATGAACCAATTGACCAAGGACGCGCAACCGGCCGTCGGGGAGAAGATATGGTTACAATCTTCCGCTCCGTCCAGGCCCAGGCTAGCACAAGCGAACCCTACTAAAAAATAACCAGGCATGTCAATGATACGGGTACACGACAAAGAATTTGAGCCTTATTTGAGCCAGGAAGCGATCGCTGAAAGGATCCGGGCGGTGGCCGGTGAGATCAACAGGGACTATAAGGGTAAAAAGCCGTTGTTCATCGCCATCCTCAATGGCTCCTTTATGTTTGCAGCCGACCTGTTCAAGGAGCTTTCCATAGAATCGGAGATCTGTTTTATCAAGCTGGCTTCTTATAAAGGAACTAAGTCGTCCGGGCATGTCATCACAGCCATCGGGCTGGATATAGATCTTATCGGGCGGCATGTCGTGGTGCTGGAAGATATTGTCGATACGGGAAAGACGCTGAGTGAATTCCTTCCACAGCTGGAACACCAGCAGCCCGCTTCCATGAAGATCGCCGCTTTATTGCATAAACCTTCGGCAACAATATATCCGATATCGGTGGATTACCTGGGCTTTTCCGTGCCGGATAAATTCTTGCTGGGTTACGGACTGGATTATGATGGATTGGGTAGAAATATCCCCTCCATTTATAAGCTGATCGAATAAGAAAAAATATCCCATTGAAGAATGTAGTTTTGTTGATTCTTACTGCATGCTCTTTCCATTTCTCTCCTGCGCAGTATTATTTGCGGGGGGAAGTGAAAGATGAGAACAACCGACTCTTGCCAAATGTGAAGATATGGCTGCATTCCAGCAGTTATCTCTATTACTCCGGCAGTTCAGGAGGCTTCGGGATACCCGTGCCGCAGTCTAAAGACTCTCTGACCATATCCGCCGAAGGTTTTCAATCCCTGACCCTGGGAGTAGACGCCACCCAGTTCCAGAGCATCATACTGAAGCCGCAGTTCCGCCCGCCCGTGGAGCCCAAGAAAAGACTGCTGTCCCGGACAAAGAACCTCAAGCCTTCGGATTGGAAAGGATGGACGGTGGGAGGAGAGACCTATAGCTCCCTGCTGGAAAATGAGTTCATACCTGCCCGTAAATTCCCCGAGACAGGGTTTGCCCTTACCATCGATAAAGCATCTTACAGCAATGTCCGTCGCTTCCTGAATATGGAAAGCACCATCCCCCCCGATGCCGTACGCATCGAGGAGCTGCTCAACTATTTCAATTTCGGGTATACCCCTCCGCCCGCCGATAGCTGTTTTTACATGCACTCTTACCTGTCGGACTGCCCCTGGAAGCAAGGCAACCAACTATTGTTCCTGCAGGTATGCGCCCGGAAAATAGATCCCGCCAAAATACCTCCCGCCAACCTGGTCTTCCTGGTCGATATATCCGGCTCCATGGATATGCCGAATAAGCTGCCCCTGCTAAAATCGGCTTTCCGGTTGCTGGTAAACAATCTGCGGGAAATAGATACGGTATCGATCGTCGTATACGGAAGCACGGTGGGGGTATGGATGCCGCCTACTTCGGGCGCTGAAAAACTGAAGATCCAAAAATCGATCGAGGATCTCTATCCGGGCGGGTCCACGCCCGGAGAAGCAGGGATCACCGCCGCTTACCGGGTAGCAATGAGCCAGTTCATAAAAGGCGGGAACAACCGGGTGATCCTGGCCACCGACGGGGATTTTAACGTGGGAGAGACATCGGAAGAGGAATTGGAGAAGCTGATCTCCAAACATAAGCAGAGCGGGGTATACCTCACCTGCCTGGGCGTAGGCATGGGTAATTATAAGGATTCGAAGCTGGAGATACTGGCGAAGAAAGGCAACGGGAATTTTGCTTACCTGGATAATGAGCGGGAGGCGGAAAAAGTACTGGTGCAGGAATTTACCCAGACCGTCTATGCAGTAGCGGACGACGCCTATCTGAATATCGCGTTCAACCCGGCCCTGGTAAAGGGCTATCGTCTTATTGGATTCGACAACAAGGTGAAAGCTTTGTCCGACTCGATGAACATTGTACAGGGAGGTGAAGTTGGTTCGGGACATTCCCTGCTGGCCTTGTTCGAGATCACTCCGGTGGATCCCGAAAGCGCCGGAGAAGAGGATGATCAGCCCGGACTGGCCAAGGTCGTACTCAATTATAAACTTCCCAATGACTCGCTGGAAAGGGCGAGCGCTTATGAATGTCCTTCTCAGATGACCCCTTTCCGGGAGTTGAAGCCCTGTTACCGTTTTGCTTCTTCCATCGCCTTGTTCGGCGCCTTATTGAAGAAATCCAGGTTTACAGGACAGGCCGGATGGAAGGATGCAATCGAGCTGGCGGAAAGGTCCCGTGATCCGCAGGATGAAATGCAGAAGGAACTGGTGGCCCTTATCTCCAAGGCCCGCAAGATCTACGGCAAAGAGAAGCGCCATAAGAAGGACTCCGAATAGGTTTTCCGAATAGGTTTTTAAGTTCCTTGCATTGCCTATATATTCACCCTACTTGCGTGGCTGTTGTGCAACGGCGCTGTTTTTACTCATGAGCGATCGCAAAGCCCATCAGCATCACATTTTCACCGAAGAATTAGTTCGACAGCAGAATGCGCTCGTAAAAAATGCGCCTTTTGCATCAACAGCCACGCAAGTAGGTAAGTATATATAAGATCAGCACAGGTAGAGATGATGCAGCAGCGACCTGCACATTTAGCGAGCTGCTGCGTTGGGATATAGTGCCGCAGTATGGTGGTGTAAAAACATGCACTAACACGGCATTGCGTTCTCAGCTGAACATCTCCCGCACTTTATCGAAAAAGCTGCGCTCATTCTTATCCGGCTTGGGCTGGAAATTGGGAGAATCACCCAGCTTCTCCACGATGGCCTTTTCTTCCGGCGTCAGATGCTGAGGCGTCCATACATTTACGTGGATCAGCTGATCCCCTTTTTCATAAGAATTCACTCCCGGGAAACCTTTGCCTTTGAGGCGGAAGATCTTTCCGCTCTGAGTGCCTGCCGGGATCTTGATCTTTGCTTTTCCGTCGATGGTGGGAACTTCCGCCTGCATGCCAAAGACGGCATCGGAGAAGGATATATGCAATTCGTAGGCTACATTCAGTCCGTCCCGGTGCAATTCGGCATGCTGTTCTTCTTCGATCAGGATGATCAGGTCGCCCGGCGCTCCGCCCCGTTCACCGGCATTGCCCCGCCCGCCTACACTCAGCTGCATGCCTTCTCCGACACCTGCGGGGATATCGATGGTCACCGTCTCTTCTCCGTAGACCCGTCCTTCTCCCTTACAAACAGGGCACTTGGCTGTCACGATCGATCCTTCCCCGTTACAGGTAGGGCAGGTGGTGACGGTCTGCATTTGCCCCAGGAAGGTATTGCTGACCCTTCTTACCTGGCCGCTGCCGCCACAGGTGGAACAGGTCTGTACGCTGCCTTTATCTTTAGCCCCGCTGCCGCTGCAGGTGGTGCAGCCGACATATTTCTTTACTTTGATGTTTTTGGTAACTCCTTTGGCGATCTCTTCATAGGTAAGCTTGATCTTGACCCGCAGGTTACTGCCTCTTACGCCTCTCGACCGGCCGGAACCGCCGCCCCTTCTTCCCCCGAAGAAGCTGCCAAAAAGATCGTCGCCGAACACATCCCCGAACTGGCTGAAAATATCATCCATGTTCATCCCTGCTCCGCCGTTGAAACCGCCACGGCCATTATTGTTCAGGCCGGCATGACCATATCGGTCATACTGCGCTTTTTTGTCCGCATCGCTCAGTATCTCATAGGCTTCCGCCGCTTCCTTGAACTTATCTTCCGCTGATTTGTCCCCGGGGTTGCGGTCAGGGTGGAACTGCATCGCTACTTTGCGATATGCCTTTTTAATATCGTCGGCCGCTGCTCCTTTTGCGACACCGAGGATTTCATAATAATCTCTTTTAGCCATAGTAGAATATCGTCTTTTTTGAGCTCCTATTTACCCACTACCACCTTTGCAAAGCGGATGATCTTGTCGTTCAGGTAATAGCCTTTCTGCACTTCATCGATCACTTTTCCCTTGAGGGACTCGTCCTGGACAGGCACTTCGGTGATCGCTTCATGTTTTTCCACATCAAAATCCGTATGGATGCTTTGCATGGACTTTAGACCCCTGCTCTGCAAAATGGATCTTAATTTATTGAACACCAATAGAATACCTTCTTTTGCCGTCCCTACGCTGTCCTCATTCTGTAATTGCCGCTCGGCCCGGTCGCAGTCGTCCAATACATCCAGCAGGGATTGGATGACCTCTTTTCCCGCCGTCTGCCTTAATTCCAGGCTCTCCCGGGCGCTCCGTTTGCGGAAGTTATCGAACTCTGCAAATAAACGCAGGTATTTCTCTTTTTGCGCCTGTAGTTCTTCTTTTAACTTTTCCAGCTCATTTTCTTCTTCCACTCCCTCCCTGAGATGCGTGGTGCCGGCGATATTTTCATCTGTGTTCATGTCTTCCTCTGAAGTACGTATATCTTTTTCCATATTTTCGAAATATTGAGACAAATTTAAAGTGGTCAATAATATTGCCAAGAGAAGATTTTAGACAAATTGTCAAAATTAGTCCGCTATCCTGGCAGAATAGCTTGTTTTTCTGTTGTATTGTGGTGATAATCTTAATTTTGCGCACATGACCCATGTATATCTGAATAAGAAGATCAGCCGGCGTATCGAGAGCGGGCACCCCTGGATCTTTGCAAATGAGGTAAATACGGTGGAAGGGGACGCCACGGGAGGGGAGATCGTCGATGTATTCACCCATGACAAAAAATTTATGGGCAGGGGGTATATCAATCCCCAGTCTCAGATACTCGTCCGTCTTTTGACCCGGGATAAGTCGGAAAAGGTCGATGAAACCTTCTTTTACAACCGTATAAAAGATGCCTGGGAGTACCGGCAAAAGCTGGGATATACCGAGAACTGCCGGCTTATATTCGGGGAAGCGGACTACCTGCCGGCCCTCATCATCGACAAATTCAATGATTATTTTGTTATCCAGACCCTGGCCCTGGGCATCGACCGGTGGAAACCAGCCCTTGTGAAGGCGCTGGAGCAATTGTTCCGGCCCAAAGGTATTTATGAACGGAATGACGTGCCGGTCAGGGAACTGGAAGGGATGCCCCAGCAGAAAGGCTTCTTATCGGCTCCTTTCGACACGAATATTATCATTGAAGAGAATGGCATTCGCCTGCACGTGGATATCGAAAATGGGCAAAAGACGGGCTATTTCCTGGATCAGCATGATAACCGCCGGGCTATCCGGCATATCGTAAAAGATGCGGACGTGCTGGGCGCCTTCTGCTATACCGGCAGCTTTGAGACCCATGCTGCCTTTTACGGGGCGAAATCTGTGCTGGGACTGGATATTTCGGAGACGGCCGTCGCGCAGGCACGCCGGAATGCGGAACTCAACGGGTTGGAAGGCATCTGCCGCTATGAAGCGATCAATGCTTTCGATGCTTTGAAGAGCTGGAGTAGAGAAGGACGCCAATACGACGTGGTCATGCTGGACCCTCCGGCATTCACCAAGAGCAGGGAAACGATCCAAAAGGCGATCACGGGGTATAAGGAGATCAACCTGCGGGGGATGAAACTGGTGAAGAAAGGAGGTTTCCTGGTGACCTCTTCCTGTACGAACCTCGTTCAGCCAGAACTCTTCCTCGAAACGATCCAGATGGCTGCCAAAGATGCACGGCGCAAGCTCCGGCAGGTGACCTTCCAGGCCCAGGCCAGCGACCATCCGATCGTGGCAGGATGGGAAAATACCAATTACCTGAAATTCCTCATCGTCCAGGTGATCTGATCGCACCGGTCTGAATTATCCGAAGTAAGAAAGCCCTTATTTGTTGACCTGGAATTTGCCCGAATCGGAGATATGACCGTTCTGGTCCTTTAGCTGGAAGATATAAATGCCGCGAAGGAAATTTGTCAGATCGATATTGGTCTTGGAATTGACGGGCGATTCATAAACTTTCTTCCCAAGAAAATTGAAGATCTGCAGGGAATACGATTTGGCGGATGATTTCTCTATTTCTTCAAAAGTGATGTAGGAGATGGCCGGGTTGGGATAGAACTTTACTATTTTGATCTCCGCCTCCGGTATAGGACCTCTTGCCTGGCTTTTAGCCTGGAAGGTGGTCAACAGAGTAAGTGAGATCAAGAAGTAAAATATCTTCATTGGCGGGTATGGTTTACCTACACTACAATATACAAAAATCATCCCAAAGGTACAAATAAGCCCGTATAAATGCCCTTAAAATATAATAAATGCCCCCATGGGGCATAAGAAGGCATTATGTGCTCATTGTCAACTACTTAAGACCTTTCAGGATGGTTTGAATGGCCCCAAAATCAGGCAGTTCGCCGGCATTTTCCAGTACTTCTGCATACCGTACGATGCCCTCTTTGTCCAGGACAAAGGCCGAACGTTTGGACACGCCGCGCATGTCCATGTTGAACACTTCATAGAGGGAATCGTAGGCTTTGGAGGCTTCTTTGTTAAAATCGCTCAGGAGAGGAAAATTAAGCTGCTGTTCTTCTTTATACTTTGCCAGGGTATAGGCAGAATCCACGCTGATGCCGAATACCTGTGCATTGGCCTCGTTGTAGAGCGCGATATTATCCCGGGTGCTGCAAAGCTCTTTCGTGCAGGTGCCCGTAAAGGCGGCCGGAAAGAACAGGAGAAGGACATTCTTTCCTTTGTAATCATGGAGAGAGACCTTTTGCTTGTCTGAATTGTAAAGGCTGAAGTCCGGAGCTTGCTGACCGATGCTGATGCTCATACTTTTTTTTTATAAAAGTAACGGATCAGCAGGAAACAAAAAAAGGCAGTAATCCTTAGAATTTGGGACAGACCACCCGGTATTTGGCAGCCTCGTGATCCAGGAATCCTATATAAGAAATGGATAATTCGAATCCTCCCTTTCCCCCGCTGGCCCTTTTCAACTCGGATACATTCACATCGTAGCTGATCGCAACCGAGATCGCGTGTGCATCCAGTTTCACGACGGGGATGAATGCGTCCCTCCATCGCAGGAACCCGCCCAGGCTCAGGGTATAAGGAGAATTTTCGGGATCATAGCCTAATTTATAGGAATAGAGCGCTCCGGCGATCGTCTCCTGTGCATCTCCCTGTATGGAATGGTCGGCCTGCAGGGTAAAGAAAGTTTCTTCGTTGATGGCCAGCTTCACCCCACCGGAAAAGACATATTTTGGTTGAAGTTCGATGGACAGGCTTTTATAAAAAGAATTTTTAGGGCGGTTGACATGATGATAGGCGAAGCCTGCAAACATAGTATTCGCCTGATCCTTTCCGAAACTGGTGTTGAAGCTGATGCCCAGGCTGCCATCGAGATAATGGATATTCGGGGTCGTCAGGCTTTCGCCTTCCGGTAGGGCCGGGTCATAGGCCGTCCCGTTGAACTGGCTGTTGGTGGTGACCCTGGAGAGGTCGATCGATTTTTCCACCAGCCCTCCCATAAAACCCAGCGAAAGATACATGGCCTTGTCGTTGCTGAGGGATTTGTGGTAATTCAGGGCGGGCAGGAACTCCGTCGTGGAAAGGGCCGCCGAACCTGCCTTATCGTACAGGATCTGGAGTCCGGCAGTGAAATAATCATTGCTCTTTCCAACGGGCATTTTGTACTCTCCATTGAGCGAACCGGTGCGGTAGGCATTGCTGAAACTATTCCACTGGTCGTGGTAAACACCCTGTATGCGATAGTCCCCGGTAAAGATACCGGCCAGGGAAGGATTACGCAATAACGGAGCTTCGAAGAACTGCGAGAAATGAAGGTCCTGAGCATGGGCGGAGCCTAGCAGGAATATACCTGCCAGAAGACCAAGGAACTTTATTTTAAATAGACGGGTTCTCAAAAATTTTATATTAAAGGTATCGACCTTGTTAGTTACCGGATAAGCGTTACATCCCCTCTTAAAGCAACGATCTGGGCATTGTCACAGATCACTTCCACGATATACACATAGGCGTCCATGGGCGCGGGCTGGCCGTTGAACCGGCCATCCCATCCGTCGGCAGCCGAATTGGCCGGGAAGTTCCTGCGTTCGAAGACCAACTGGCCCCACCGGTTGAAAACCCGCATGGATTGAATATTATACAGGTTGCTGCCCCTTGGATAAAAGACGTCGTTCACCCCATCGCCGTTGGGCGAGAAAGTATTCGGTACAAAGTAATTTTTATCATTGCAAATGGTTTTTACGAGGACGCTGTCCGAATATTTACAGTTATTGCTGTCCGTTACCGTCACGCGATAGAGCGTGGAAAAGGTCGGGTCGGCGACGGGGTTAGGACAGTCCGTACAGGAAAGGTGGCCGGCTGGCGTCCAGGAATAATTGACGAGACCGCTGCTGTAGGTGAACGGAATAGTGACAGGGAACCCCACCGGCGTCTGGATCTCCCTGGGACCTTTTATATCGGGCAGGTGATGGACCTGTACTGGCTGGCTGGTTTCATCGCTGCAGCCAAATGCTACGGAAGTCTTCAACTTGACCGTATAGGGCCCGCTGCCGTCAAAGACAATGGTAGGGTTCTGCTCCCCAGAGGTTTGCCCGTTGCCGAAATCCCATAGCCAGATCACCGGGTCGATGTTTGGCGTGGTAAGATTCCCCCCGAAAAGGATAGGTTCCGTGGCACAGGTAACAGGGGGGATGCTGATGGTAGGATGGGGTGTTTGGTGCACCCGCAAGGTATCCGTATAATTTTCTGCACAATTACTTTGGGTGACCACTTTCAGGGTGACCAGGTTCGCGCCCGGCCTGGAGAAAAAGTGCGGATAGACCTGGAGATCGATAGTCGGATCGGGCTCAGCGTAGGTAGTACCGTCTCCCCAATCCCAGATCTTACTGACGATCCCATCATTAGTCGGCGCAAAGCCATTGAAAATGGCAGTGCCGCTGTCACAGAAGGCATGGGGATCCATCGAGAAGAAGGGCGTGGCGCCCAGGACGGTTACGGGCCCGGCGCCGCTGATGCCCACAATGCAGCCCGTGGAATCTATCAGGATCAATGCGGGACTGTACTGGTTAAGGCCTTTGTAAAGATGAGTTATACTCCCCGACCCTGAGGAGTCGGCCGTCGGATCTCCAAAATACAGAGTAAACCTTGTATAAGGAGGTGGGACGATCGTAAAATTCGTCTGCACAGAATCACAGGCCCTGGTGGGGCTATAGGTAAAAGTGGTGGCATTATTTGGCTGGGTTACCAGGACACGCTGCGAGGTCATCGCCAGGCAACCGCCGGGTCCACGGAGGACCAGCTTCGGATTATAAATTCCATAAGTATTATAGAAATGGTCCGTATTGGGCAGCGTGGAGGTCGTGCCATCCCCGAAATCCCAATAAAGGGAATCATAATATTGGCCCTTCGGAGTAAAGGTGGTTTGCAAAGGCGGGCAGATCGTGGTGCTATCCTGCATAGAAAAATCCACTATCGGACTTTGAATGAGTATATAATTTGAACGCGTAACGGAGTCAGAACAACCGACCTGGTCGGTCACTTTCAGTTTAATGCTGTAGCGCTGCCCTTCGGTGGCGAAAGAATGAGTGGGGCTGGCTCCGGGGGCAGATCCATCCCCGAAATCCCATATAGGAACCAGGCCATATCCCTTGGACGAATCGATGAAGGTCAGAGGTGCGCCGGGACAGTAAAAGCTGTCTTTCGAAAAGAATCCCGCATGCGGCGATGTGATCTGCACGGCACCAGGCACGAGATACGTGTCGGTGCAGCCGTTCACATCTTCCACGGTGAACCGGATGTTATAAAAGCCCGTATCCGCAAAAGCATAGGTATAGGTGGGGGAATGCGGTGCGGGAAAATAATGACCTCCCGCTCCATCTCCGAAATCCCAGTTCCAGGCTTTTATCGCATAGACATTTCCGGGAGTAGACTGGTCGGTGAACTCCAGCTGGGTATTCTTGCAGCCTCCGGGACCGTTGACAGCGAACTTCGCCGCAGGTCCCGTCACTCTTACCGTATGAGGAGGTGCCGTAGTGATGCAATTATAAATATCCGTCACCGTGAGGGCCAGCGAATAGGTGCCTGTATCACTAATTGTTTTCGAAAGACTATCCGCCGCGGTGATGGTATTCACGCCGTCGACGGTCCAGGAATAATTCTTGACAAGGGCCGGAGCGATGCCTGTGGCTTTCAGGATGAAAGGATTGTGATGACAGACAGGGTTGGGTGTAACGGTGAAGTCCGTGGCGGGAGGAATTATGTTGACGGTCTTGACGATCTGATCCGGACAACTGCCGGTGGAGTTGCCATTGGTGAGGCGCAACGTTACGGTATAAGTCCCGTCGGCAGCATAGGGGTGCGGGGGAAAAGTCGCCGGCGGCGGCCCGTTGATGACCCCCGTGGTCATCCCGTCTCCATAATCCAGTTCGTAAGTGACGGGGCCTTTTAGGACGTCATACCGGGAGGAATCATAAAAGTTGATCGTCCGGTAGCCAGCACCGCAGTCCGGTTTGTAGCCAAAATTGGCGATGGGGGGGTTGATATAGACGGTTTGCGGGAGCGACTTTTGCGCACATCCATGATTGGACACCGTTAACGTGATATTAATATAACCCGTGTCGCTGAAATAAAAATTGGTGATGGGCCCTGTGTGGCTGGTATCCCGCGGGCCGAAATTCCAGAGCCAGTGATCCGCCGGGCCGTTGGTGGATGTAAATTTAACGGGCTGATGAGCGCATTGCACCGTCGGGTCAATGGTAAAAGAAGGCGTCGTCTTGGTGCCAACCTGGACGGCGTTGTTGAACGTGGTCGTAAAATTGCATCCTCCAAGGGTTTGTATCGTCACAGCAATATTATAATCACCCTGCGTATTGTAAACAAAAGCAGGCGTAGCAGAATTAGAGGTCGAGGGAATGGCGGAAGGGGCGGACCAGGAATAGCCGCTCACCCCATCTACCGCGTCCACTGCCAGAAGAGGATTGAAGCTGTCTCCCTCGCATAATTGCCCGGGGCCATTGGCCAGTGTGGCAGTCGGCGCTACGATCTTAATGAATTGCGGTTTTGTATAGGAGAAGGAACAGCCGGTGGAATTGGTGACCGTCAGCTTGACGTCGAATTTGCCCGCGCTGGTATAGTTGTGTGTGGCATTCTGTCCGCTGCCGGTGGCGCCGTCGCCAAAGTCCCATTGCCAGCCGGTAATATCCGGATCGCCAGTGCCCTGGAAACTGGCATTGAAAGGGGCTTTGCAGGAGGACGCGGTTGTCGCCGTAAAATTGGCGATGGGATTGCCCAGCACATGCACGGTCTTCTGAATGGAATCCTTGCAACTCACAAAGGTATTGACCACTTTCACCGTATAGTCACCCGGCGCCGCATAGGCCTTATCCGCGTCACGGGTATTGGCGCCGGTGCCATCCCCGAAGGTCCACACCGAGGAAAGAGGAGTGGAGTTAGCCCCATTTTGAAAAGTAGCGGGCGTATTGGTACAGACCTTGTCCGGGCTCTTGATGGACTGGGTGCCGACATTGAATGTAATGGTCTTTTGAACGGTATTGCTGCATCCCAGGTCGCTGGTCGCGGTAAGTTTCACCGTATAGTTGGAATTGGTAGGGTAAGTAGCGGACGGGTTCTTCTGCGTGGAAGTATTGCCGTTGTCCAGGTCCCAGGAATAGGTCAGGTTGCCCGGGCCCGCGGTCTGGTTGATGAAATTCAGCTGGAAAGGCGCTGAACAGGAGGCGGAGGCTTGTGACCAGTCAAAATCCGTCTGCGCGCCTGCCACTATCCGCATATAACGGGTCAATGTGCGGTTGTGCGAGCAGCCTTGTGAATTGGTTACCGTGAGACCGACACTATAATACCCTGGTTGAGCGTAGGTATGCAGCGGGTTGGTCTGGTTGCTGGTGGCTCCGTCCCCGAAAGTCCAGGCGTATTGGGAAATAGTGCCCGCCCCGGGAATGGAATGATCGGTAAAGCTGATATTCGCAGGCGCACAGGCCAGCGTGCGGCTGCCTGTAAAATCAACCACCGGATAAGGGAAGACGGTGATATAGCCTGTCATCCGGATAGCGTTGGCTCCATTGCCATTCTTAACGATCAGGGAGATATCGTAGGTGCCTGCATTGCTGTAAGTGATCGATGGATTTTGGTTGCTGGAGATCTGCCCGTTGCCGAAATCCCAGGTCCAGGAAAGCGGCGTATTGGAAGAAAGGTCCCTGAAATTAACGGTCAGAGGACCGCAGCCGGAGGTGACGGATGCAGAAAAATTTGCGACCGGGGCCTGCGCCTTTGCACCCATCGTCATGACCCCTAAAAAACAACAGAGAAGAATGAACGGTTTTCTGGTCAACGAATTACAAGTTAATAATAATCAATTTTTTACATAGAGGTTCGGATAACGCGGGTATTGATACCGGATATCTTTCCTACAGGCGATAATAGGGAAGGGCTTTTCGTAAAAAAGAGGATTATTCTTTTTGCAGTTGCAGGATATTGGTGGTCTGGGAAATACTATCGGTTGAATTGGCGGATACAAAGTTCGTATAACTATCCTTTATCTTCCACGTTTTGTTCAAATAATTAAGCGGGGCGCCGGCGGTAGGGAAACTGGAAAAGATCTCTCTCGCAGGTATATCCGCCGTCCATATCCCTTTCAGCGAGTAACTGTCTTTGGTGCCCGTTACAATGCCATTGGCGTCGAATTTGAACCGATACCCTGAAAAAGAAGCCGTTATATCGCTATCATTTTTGAGATATTGAGAGACATACCAGATACCGTTGGTGACGGCTGCTATGACAGCTTTTTCCTCCTGTTGCTGTATATATTTCTTACAGCCGGAAGAGAAGATGATGAAAATGATCAGTACAAATGTATAGATATGCTTCATAGGCGGACTTTACTACGATAATATACGAATATTATTGTATTTATCCAATAAATAGTCCATAAAATGCCGGATATTCAATGATTCGCCGGTAGCCTTCCGGCATAGCTCCTCGCTGGTGTACCACCGCCCGTGGCAATGGATCTGCTGCCTTAGCCAGGCCAGCAGGCTGTCCCCCTTCCCTTCACGGATCTCCCCGGAGATCTTTTTGTCCTGCTGCAGGGCGGCTGCGAAGAGCTGGGCGCCATAGAAACTGCCCAGGCTATAGGTGGGAAAATAGCCGAAACTGCCATGGCTCCAGTGGACATCCTGCAGGCATCCCTGCTTATCGTCCGGCGCCTGTACGCCGAGATAGGTGGCATATTGTTCCTTCCAGTAGGAAGGGATATCCTTTACGGAGATCGATCCTTCGATCAGCTTTTTTTCCAGCTCATAGCGGATCATAACGTGGAAATGATAGGAAACTTCATCGGCTTCCGTGCGGATCAGGGAAGGCCCTACCTTGTTGATGGCCTTGTAAAATTTTTCCAGCGATATGGCTTGCAGAGGGCCTGGAAAACATTTCTGCAGACGGGGATACCAATGCTGCCACCAGTCATAGCTCCTGCCTACATTATTTTCCCAGAGCCGGGACTGTGATTCGTGAATGCTCAGCGAAGCATATTGACCCAGGGGAAGGCCATAATATTTTTCCGGCAGCCCTTGCTCATAAAGGCCATGCCCCGCCTCATGGATGCAGCTCCAGGTCATATGGCTGAAATCCTGCTCATCGATGCGGGTGGTGAGCCGCACATCTTTGCTGGACGTGTTGGTCGTAAAAGGATGCTCGGAGATATCCTGGCGGCCTGCCTGAAAGTCGAATCCCATTTGCCGCATCATTTCCATTCCGAAATCCCATTGCTGCTGTTTGGGATAAGGGCCCTTTAAAAAACTATCGTCCGCCTGCTGCCGGAGGCCGATACGATCCAGCAGGTCCTTCAATGGACCTCTTACTTCGTCGAAGACTCCGTCGAGCAGCGCGACCGTGCAGCCTTTTTCAAATTCATCGAGCAGGGCATTATAGGGATGACCCTCATACCCTGCCAGCTCCGCTGCTTCTTTTTTTAGCTCCACCAGCCGGGTGAGGTCATTTTCGAAAACGGCAAAAGAATTGGACTCACGGGCCTTTATCCAGGAATGGAAGCTGCGGGATACGGTCTCGCTGAGGGTCCGGACAAAAGCCGGGCTGAACTTGGTCTGTTTGCGATAATCCTCCAGGCTGAGTTCCACATTCCTTTTCTCGTCTGCGGCCAGGTCGGCGCGACCGCTCAATTCCTTCAGCAGGTCGCCGAACGCTTCCCCGGTGAACCATTCATGGGCCAGCTCCGCGAGGGTAGCTATCTGCTGGCCGCGAAAGGCGGCTCCTTTGACAGGCAGATAGGTCTCCTGGTCCCATTCCAACAGGGCGCTGGCGTTCTTAATGTCCGCGATTTTGCGGAGGCGTATCGTGTATTCCGCATAGAGGTCGTGGGATGATTTTGTTAATATCATTTTAACATTTTTTCTGACTGCAAATTCTCAAATAGTTGGAAATTAATGCCATTTTCATTGCAGTATAGTGAAAATTTTAGACCTTAACTGTATGAATCATTATCGCCTTGTATTTCTGACCGCTTTGTTTTCCTACCCATTGCTGCTATCTGCCCAGAAGATCGACTCTATGATGAATATTTATGCGGAGAGTTATCCGCAGGAAAAAGTATACGTTCATTTTGACAAAAAAATATATAGCCCGGGAGAGACTATCTGGTACAAAGCCTATGTATTCATGGGCCCGGAACCTTCCCTGCTCAGCAGGAATTTTTATACGGAGCTGTCCGATGGCGCCGGAAATATCATAGAACGCAGAACGGCTCCCCTGATGGAAGCCTCTACGGCGGGTAATTTCGATCTGCCTGCCAATATGAAGAGCGGCCATGTTCATTTCAGGGCCTATACGACCTGGATGACGAATTTCGATACGGCTTTTTTTTATGAAAAGGATATCCGCATTTTCAATAAAAAGGTCGATTCGGGCGGAGCTGTCAATCATGGGGAATCCCGGATCCAGTTCTTCCCGGAAGGAGGCGACCTGGTGGAAGGCCTGGAAAATGTCGTGGCCTTCAAGGCCAATGATCCTTTTGGCCTGCCGGTGGCCGTAAAGGGAGTTCTAAAGGACAGATCAGGTAAGGACCTGACGAGTTTCAGTTCCGAACATGACGGGATGGGGCATTTCCTGGTGACCCCGGAAAAAGGAGATTCGCTCTATGTGATCTGGAAAGATGAAAAAGGGGTGGAACGCCGTAACGGGCTTCCCGAAATAAAAAAGACGGGGGCGGTGCTACGGGTCATCATGGGCAGGGATAAAGCCTTGTTTTCCGTGGCCAGGTCTGCGGAGGGCGGTCCTGAATACAAACATCTTACCGTTATCGCACATATGCACCAGCATTTGGTGTACAAGGCGAAGGTCAACCTGGAAGAGAATTTCATGAGCGGCGGCACGA
>Ga0307517_10002934_pt1 | contig 26998 bp, 21 predicted proteins | sample 23_EM_MG_FD_194515 | JGI IMG/M metagenome (GOLD analysis project Ga0307517, IMG submission 194515) | Populus trichocarpa ectomycorrhiza microbial communities from riparian zone in the Pacific Northwest, United States - 23_EM | ecosystem: Host-associated > Plants > Roots > Unclassified | place... | reverse complement strand
ACTGGACATCCTGCAAGCCCAGGAGCAAGTAAGGCACCGCGGGGGTGACAGGCGTGCACATAGAGGGTCGAACCCGGGACAGAAACGGAACAAGTCACACGGTTGACCACAACAGCTAGACCCTCAAGTGGACCTTATTTGTTTTTACTAGTGATGAGAAGAGAATTTTTCCGACATATACAGATGTTTTAAATACAATGTCACAGAAAACGCCTGCAGATGGTCTTCATTCGAGGAAATATATAATATATTTATTCAGAAGTAAGAACATGATTGAAGTAGTTGAACATCCAGTCACTGGTCAGATACAAGTGGATGATAAAATCGTCATTTATGTTTAGATAAATTATGACAAATCATTCCTATATATATATAACATAATAACTAAAAATAAAAAGAAGTAAAACCAACTTACTTCGGCTCTGTTCAGCAATCTATATTTTTTTAGTTTTAAATTATTTTTTTTAATATTTTTAAATTATTTTTTATCCTAATATCAAAAATAAATTTTTAAAAATAAAAATAATATTTTAATATAACTCCAAACAAAAAAACAATTTGAAAAAAAAAAGTTTTATTTCACTGGATGCAATACAACAAATGTTCAGGTTTTACATGAACTAGGAAGATAGGCGAATTTGAACTAAAACTATACATACTGTTACATACAAACTATGAAAATTACAGATACATATCAGAAAAAGCCATTAATAAACCACCTCAGTAAAACCTAAAGAGGAAAAAAATATCAAACAAAAAGTATAAGGCGCAAGTCTCTGCGTGCTAAGTGGATGATCCAAGTACTTCAATCCAATAATGGAAATCCAGTCAAATCCCTCGAAACAATACAAAATCATCTAAATACCTTTTGAAGTCTACTTCTTTTCGGACCCTTTAAGGCTCAAGTTGAACCATTTCTTTTTGGATGATTTATCCTTTCCATCAGAGATTCCATCTTCCACTGGACTCCCGGCTTTTGAATCATCACCAAGAAGTTTGCTCGTACTTCCATTACTTAAGTAGCTCACCGTCCTGGTTACGGTGAAAGAGGCATGTATGCTATCCCGCTGTTTCAGCAGCTCATCTACCTGCAGCAACCAAAATGATGAGGTCAGCCAAACAAAAAGAACCTTTACCCTTGGCATAAAGTTTGACCAGAAGATACAGAACCAGAGTAATCTATGCCAGCTATGATTCAACCATGATAAAGAAAACAATACTTGAGTTCCGTTATCACAGATATCAAATACTAAGTTGGCAGGGAAAACAGATTTAAGCAGAAAGCTTTTCAGAACTTGCAGGCAGAAAGAAGTTGTAGACTGTTTACGCGGTGGACCTCATAAACAAACATTGTCTAAGAATAAGAAGCTACCATCACTTAATATTCCTTATTGTGAAACATTTCGCCTTTCATTTATCATATAACATATCTTTTCTGAAGTGAGTAAAGAGGACATCTAAGGTAAATGTTGCACTATGACGAGATGATCTTGTTCTCCTCTTGCAAATAACCCAGCTCCGGAAAACAATTCAGAGCAAATCTACAATACATAGAATACGTATATGCATGCACAAGTATAGCAGTTGTATTTTATTAAGTTAGAAGGCAGATATTGCAAACATGTAGAAAAACACCATCTGACAAGAGACATCGAGGTTTCATAACATACAGATTGCTTTTCATGGCTGTATCTGTTGGTTACTTCCTGGAAGCGTGCCAAAGCCTACAAAACATCGTAAGTGAATTTCAAGGACATGTGGGCATCAGCAAATAGTGATAGAAGGCACATCAATAGAAGCAGATTCTACCTTTCTGTACTCTGTCTCAAATTGGCGTAGCTCATTTCTTTTTCTAAGAATTTGAGCCTCAACATCCTTGAGCTTCTCTGTGGTATCTTCATATGTCTTTGAACAAAGTGCCTCAATTGTGTAGCTAGCAGTCTTGAAAAAATTATCTCCTGACAAAATTCAGTGAATGTCAGACCGATATAAATTCTGCAAGACAGCTAATCCATACTCAGAAGACACAAAATAATTCCAACCATAAACTGCGAATATATGAGTCCCAGCTTTCAGTTCTGAAACTTCACAAGGTTGAAGACCTTCCAACCTTCTAAAGAAAGCAGCATCGGGATCCTTAGCTATAGCTAACTGCAGCACCATTGTGTAGAAAAAGATCACTTCAGCCACATAAGAGAGAAAAAGTAATATCCACCAAAGTAAAATGACAAGGAAAAAAATTATGTAACAGGATGGAACCTCATACCGCATTCACAGTTGAATCCATTCTGTACACTTGAAAATGTAAGAAATACATCCCTACGGATGTCACCTTGCCAGTCTTCTCACTATCTTCCTGTACAGAGATGGTAATATAGTTAGTTTTGCGGAATCCACAAGTGAGTCAATAGAGATGTGTTGATTATGACACCACTAGATTGTGACTGATTTCAATTCACATACATGTCCAAGTGGCCCAAGCAAATACGCTAGGGTGATAACATTTTCCAGGGAGCACATTATCATAAGAAATGGAAATTTCATAAATCCTAACAGTTGTTAAATGCTAGGATGAGATGTCGTTGATACCAAGGTAATCATGGAACTCAAATTGAACATCCTGGGAAATCTGAAATGAATAAGCAATATCTTTGCATTTGAACAACTAAAATAAGTTCATAAGAAATAAGGCAACTACAATCTAGTTACCAAACTCGTGATGTTTGAGATAATATGCTCCTCATATCCTTATTTAGAAAGACAAGAAATTTCTAGATTTTCCTCATTAAATTACACACAAGTCCAAATGCAAGATAAAATAGTAGCGTTAAACAGCAGGTAAGGGATGTAAAGGGACAAGGCTAATGAAATGTTTGCCAGAACCAAGATCAGTTCATCATATGACATGAAGTCCTAGGCACTCTGATACCTGAAATTGTCAAAAGAGAAAGTAAAAGGAGAGACATAAAACAATAAAGATACAGGAAGTTTGGCACCTGTGTAGCAACACTTATATGCTATCTATTCTCTCTCTGGATTATAATCGCAAAGCAGCTTGACAAACTCACTTGACCACAAAGCAATTAAGCTTGACCCAAAAAACTGATCAAACTAAGCATGTACCGTTCAACACAGAGGAAATGCTAAGCCAAACTTTTTCAAAGATATTTATAATCCTTAGTAAAGGATAAAGCCATCCCAAAAATCTCTAAACAGCCTTCAAATATATGCTACACTATTGGAAGGTGGTGGTTGAGATCAAATGTTTCAGTCTAAACCAATTTTTTGGGAAGAATATTGCCTTTTTTCCTGTTAGCCATTTCTTTTACTTGACTATGCCTCAATTTGAAACTTCCAACATAAAGAATTTCACCCTAAATATCAAAGGTCATTCAGCAGCAAAATGCAACAAACATTATTAGAAAAAAGTATCACTGCAAAAGAAAGAACATCAAAACAATTATGAAGATATGCCCAAGTCATCTGATAGAAGGAGCTCATCACCAAATGTTCAAGCCACAATTATCTTCCTGACTAAGAGAATGCCATTCACACGTGTCCAAGAAAATTTTATGATGATCAACACCTTTATCATCCACAAGCTAGTACTACCGTTTAATGAACCCCCACATCCTCCTTTGGGGTGCTTCCTGATGCTCTCATAATTAATCAGATAGGAGAGAGATGAACTAGATTGTAAGTACAACCCTTTTGGCTTCCAAGGAGTATACATGAGGTAAACACTCTTCTGGCACATTTCTTTTCCTCACTGATTGCTAAGAGAAGAGCCAAAAAGAATATATGTTGAGGGAAAAAAATAATCCATTAAATTCAATAAGGAATCACCTTACCCAAGAGCTCAAGGAATCCAATAATCCATTGAATTCAATCTGTGATTTTCTTAAGGTGAATCGTAATATGCAACCTCTGATGCATGTTGTCCACAAAATCTCAAAGCTTTATAAAGACACTTTCAAGGCTCACTTTCACCACCATAAAAATCAAGTAGCTATGAGTCGTTCACTAAAAGCCCCACATCAATCCACCATTACATGTCAACAATACTACTAGTCTTTTTGGGAATATGGTTGCGGTTGCTTTTCGTGTCGAAATGCATCAAAATGATGTTTTTTTTATTTTTAAAAAAGTATTTTTAAGATCAGCGCATCAAAACGATCCAAAACACAAAAAAAAAAAAATTGGGGAATGCGGTGCGGTTCCCAAACGGAGTCTACATAACAGCGAGACAGGAAATCCATATACAGAGGCTAGCCCTATGGTTGGTACAACTTGCCTAATAAACAACATTGAACTTCTAACTTCGTTAGGAAGCTATATGTTCCTCTCTGTTTCTTCTTTCCTCTCTTCTCTCCACATCTCTGACTCTTCTTTAAATCTCTCTTTTCATCTTATTATATAAATTATTTACTATTTGTTAGTTTGAAAAAGTATAATCTGTTTTGGTATATTTACTGGTGAGAAAGGATTAAAAATTAACTTTTGCTGCCTGAAACTACAAAATTACATTATTATGCTTGCAAAAATTGAGATTCAAAACCTCAAAGGGTGCCTTTAAGTGGTTGGAAATTGATATTCATGGAATTTGAAGAGTTGTTTTGGAACTTGGATGGTTTAATAGGTAGTAAGTGGGAAAAAAAAAAGTCATAACAACAAGCCCTCATCATAAGAATAAGTAAAATTGCCATCCAAAGTCATGGTAAACAGTAAAGATATGGCAATAAACAAACAAAATGTTGTCATACCATGAATAAAGGTACAAAACTTCATTCATGCTTACTTTATGGAGAAATATGGCAATTAAAGCTAAAACAGCACAAAAGTTCTCTAAGCTTTCATTCATAATTTTATCAAATAACACAACAGTCCAAAACTTTAAAGATTTTTTTTCCTTTAAGAAATACAAACTATAAACATAAAGGTGTGCAAGAAAATAATAGTACCTGTAAGGCCAAACCATAGCCACCATTAGCTTCTTGCTCAAAATAAAGCAACTGCAAATCAAGAAATGCAATACAAAGCTTGTTATATTTGCATAAAGAACAGTAGTGGAAGCAGATATAAAGTGGTGGAGCATGGGACCAAAAACTCCTAATATTCATTGCACTTGGAACTCAAATAACCTTAAATTTGCTTTGTGCAGTTGAAGTTACTCTCACAACAATCCCTGCCTCAGCTTGTTGCTCATCTATTGTCACGCCAAAGAAGTGGGCACATTGTTTGTCCACCTGCAATTAAGCTCAAAACAGGTCAATAAAAATGAAAGAGTATGGTTATAACTTATACCAGACATAAACATCACAAGTACCTTCCCACTAACTGATGTACCGACAGGGAGGGGTCTGACTGTGACAGTTCCACTGAGAGCTTCTTCAAGAACATTAGCAGAAATTGTAGTCTTGATTGGGACACCAAGCTTGCTATACACAACAGAATAGGAAACTTAAAAATAGTTAAAAAAAAGGAATACGATAGCCAAGGAGCTGTAACTCAACTGGCATCAGTGTTCCTTTCCCATCAAGAGGTCTTGGGTTCGAACCTCTCCTTTGAACCAAAAAAAGAATACAATATCCAAATACTTCCAACTCAAATTACCTGAATAATGCAGCAAACACAGTATTGACAGTTCCCAGGTTTGACAAATCAATTTCCATGTCCACACTTTCAACATCCACAGCCTGATTAGAAATGATCATAGAAGTCCAAAAAATAAGATGCAAACATTAAGAGAAGACAGAAAATAAGATCAAATATCATTCCAGCTTGTATGAATTGACAAGTTAATAACTCTAGAGAGGGTTAACATGAAACATTATGTAGTGCAAAAAAAATGCAATTATTCAGAACTGGCAGAAGAAAGTAAATGAATGCCCTGACATCCCTTGAAAACCAGACGCACGCAAAGTGGGACTGCAAATATGGCCAAGAGAAAGCTATTACCAAGTTTATTTGTCTTGGTGCTGCACCTCTATTTATTGTTATCTTTTAGGTTTCACTGGTCATTCCTATTTTTGGTAATTTCAGCATTTTATAAAGTGTGCCGAAGCGATCCTGATTGATGTCTTTTATAACTCCCATAGGTTAGTTCCAGTTTATGCGAACTGCACAAAAAGGCTAATCAAGCTACTCTATCCAGTATCATTTTTCACAACATGGAGCACTAAACATTTCGCATTGAAAATATAGTACAGAATTACAGAGACAGAGACAGAGCCAGAGAGGCAGCTACAAAAAAGCACCTCAAAACCTGCACTGTCATATTGCCTTCTCTTCTCAGGGTCAGATAATATACTGTAGGAATATGTAACCTCCTTGAAAAGCTCTGAAGCTTCAGGATTACTGGCATTTTTATCTGGATGATACCTGTCCAAGTATAATTCTTAGTTAACGCAGATTGTAAGCAGGTTGAATCAATATTGACCAACAAGCTTGTCATTTAACAAATGATTACCATACAACAAAAATGGGATGTTATGCAACGAGCATGAAAGATCTTGCAAAAGAGAAGAATATATGGAATTTGCCAAAAAACATTTCCACTTATCTAAAAGAGAATATAAGAAAGGATTTGATGATGAGATGTATAGATTCTCTTTCTAATGGAATTCCAAAGCATCTTTTCATTATCACATTGTCTAAACAGTGAAAAGAATCTATAGGACTTTGTTATTATCTTATTCCATTTATATCATGTGGATATATAGATTCGCAATGTTAATCGAGTGGAACTCAATTTTCAATATATCTGAAAACACCGATAAGGGTCAACATGTACAATTTCTAAGGCCAAGCATTTTACAGTTAAAAGCAGCCTGGTACTCCGTTTTAGTAGAAGACGAAAGGAAATTAAGGCAAGAGGTGGGATGAAAAGGAAGGACCGTTTGTAACTTGGTTCATTTGCCAGGATGGAAAAATCAAGGGAAAGCAATTTCATCAATTCATCGACCTCAATTTCCCACCTTTAATCAGGCTGATGGCCTGCATTTACGAAACCCATTTTGGATGATAGCATAAGACTGTAAGTAGAGCACACATTGGGACGCAATGATTCCCATAGCAACCAAACAGTCCCCACACAACATGAATGCATCATACTCATAGATTATTCAATTTATTCGCATGCTTAAAATGAAATTCCAGCTCATGGAGCCGCTATCTTTCCGCGGGGGGGGATCTGATAATATACTGTTCATAAATTCACAAATCAGCTCCCACTGTTCTGATTCCAATTTTGTCACTTAATTATGCGACAGGAGCACCAACCCAACAACAAATTCGGTCGAGTAAATTTACATAATGCTGTATTCAAGCATGGTTCAAGGAAACAGATTTAGGTCAGAAATCGCAAACTAGCAGTGCCCATAATTAGCTCAGAAATCACATACAACAAGAAAATCCAAACAAAAAATTGAATAGTATAGTAGTAACAAAGAAAGGGCATACTTGAGAGCAAGTTTTCTATAAGCACTTTTAATCTCCTGATCAGTAGAATCCCTTGATACGGACAGCACTTCATATGGGTCTTTTCTAAGGACTGGCGGCGGTGCTGATGTACTTTCTGTCTTCTTCGAATCCATCTCTCCACCAACTTGCCCTTCAGACTGTCTTCTCTTTTCTTCTTCTGCTCTTAAGAATAAAATGCAAAAACTCTTCCCTCTTTCTTTGTATACAGTATTCAAGAGAGCGGGGTTTACTTATTCTGCTTTGAATCTGCAAAAACCTAATTGATAAAAAGAAACACAGAATTCAAGCAAAGTTTTGGATCCCTAATCAGTTTCTTTCTCTCTCGAGGAAAACGAAGGCGAAATTGCTAATATAAAAATAATAATAGGAATTACAAAAGATCCAGATACATTTAATGATAATAATAATCCTTTTCTATTTTTACTTCTGCTCCTTCAATTCAATTACATTCGCTCATTGATTTTTATTATCTTTTTTTTTTCTTTGGGGTCGTATAGTAAGAGTACCTTTTGATATAAGAAGAGTCAGTTTTTACTATTTTTCCACAACAAACAAGCAAGGTGCGAGCTATTGGATTAGTGAAATCTCTCCATAGATATTTGAATACCACATTATTAATTAATTAAGTAATATTCTAATTAATTAACGTTCATGCAATAATACAGCATTATGTAAATGTCTTAAAACATGTATAGAGGATGTAATTCTCCTTCCTTCCATGCTAGTTCTGTTGAAATTTTAAAAATATTACTGTAAATTAAAATTTTATGTTTTATGTTTTTGTTATATGAGATATGAGTTGTAAAAAAGAAATGGAGTGAAATGAGATATGATGAAAGTTTAGTACTTTCATATACCTTTACAGCTCAAAATACGTTGAGAGGGATTGACGTGCAATATATATACACTAGTTGTATATTTGTGATTTATCGTGGATAATTTTTTTGATAAAAAAATTAATATTATTATTTTTAAATAAATTATTAATGATAAATTTGCCCATATGCAAAGATTTCTCTACCTCTTAAGTAAAATTTAAAAAATCAAAGGATGAAGAGTAAAATAATACAATTTAATTTTACTACAATCCTATAAATATTTCATTGCAATTGGACTATAGTAAAAAACTAACATAATTTTTTTTATTATTATTAATATAGTTATCCGATCCAGTTTGTGCACATCTCAACTAATCCAAAAGATCCTAAAATTAACGACCATATAAGTCTCCAATAATCCTATAAGAACTCAAACTCGTGATCATTAAAAAACAAATTCAATGTTTAACCAATTAAGTTATCCTTTAGGGGTTATTGTTAATAGTATTATCAATATTAGAGTGTGTTTGGTATTGTGGTAGCTGTTGTGGTTGTAGTTTGAAAAAAATTGTTTTATAAAAAGTATTTTTAGTTGTGGTTGATTTAGAAAAATATATGTTTGGTAACAATCCTATTCATTTACACTTGGAAAAGCCAAAAATACCAATAATAATTAATTTACTGCACGAAGAAAGAAAGAAAATATTCCTAATTCAGAAGCAAATAATTTTTCATGGGAAGAATAAAAGGTCATTTCACGGTAGTGATGAATAGACAAATACGAGAATGACTCAATTAATTTTTCTTACATTGTAGTTGTTTTGTTAATTAGCTTCGCTCTAAGCTGATCTCCTGCAGCTCCTTTGTTTATACAGGTGCATATTGCACACATATTGTCTTATTAATTGATTTTGTTATAGTTCTCCTACAACAAAAAAAGTTGTAATAACAATATATTGTTTATAGATGAACCCAGATTTGAGCTTTCTTTTCTTTGCAAAAATATCAAAGAATACGATTATGGCAGTGCTTTCACAAGATGCATGCACAATTTTGCATATTATAGGAAAAATGCACAGCATGTAACTAATTGTACATCTGTGCATATTTAAAAACAATTGTGCATGAAAGACTTGCGCCTCTCGGCTAGCCATGCCATTTTCATAAATAAGTTATTAATTTGGTTAATATTTTTAACCACTGTGCTATTAAAAAAATTAAAAGAATAGGGTTCTTCAGAATGCGACTGGCCAAGAACCAACAGCTTCTGCGTCCTTGTAATTACCAAAACTGTCAGAGTAACTTGTCACTCCTAGCAAAAACAAGAAAATTAAATTAGAAGTTCCAAGCATGCTCTCTTGCAAAATACAATTGCACCTGTAAGGAAATTCCACCGCCGGATAAAAGATGGAGTGATGGATTTCATTGCCCCTGGACCAAGGGTCAGGACCACGATATATTAGCAGCAGCATTTAGACTGAAGACAGTTAAGCATTGGATGTGTCAAATTCTTCAGGTGTAAGGTAGGTATTACCGATGTATTAACTTGTCCCGGTTACGCGTTGGCCGTGTCAAATTCCCCTAAATTGCATTTTAGCAGATACAAGCCAGAGAGTATGCTCCACTTGAGTGCTTGTGATATGGTTGAATGTACTTCTTCCATCCCAACTGCCTCCAACACCAACATCCCATAGCTAAAACGTTTAAACACCCAGCTTATGTGAAGCATTCCTAAGGGATTTCTCAAGAAAATCTCAGGGAGCTGATATATGCTTTCCCAAGATTTCCGAGCGACCAAGTCAGAGCACAGCATGTAAACCAAAATAAAAAATTTTCCTATACACTTCTTCAGAGGTATTTTTCTACCCAGCAAGACAATGATCGTGGTAGAAGAAACAGAAGCTCAGAGCACAGCTTGTAAAATCGAGGACAGTAATATTTCAAAAGTTAACTTGGCTAATCTCAACAACCAAAACAAAATTTTTCAAATTTCCTGCACTCGTCTTCAGAAGTATTTTCTACCCAGCAAGCAAATGATCGGTGGTATAAGAAACAAAAGCTATGCGGCATAACATGGTCGCCCTCAATAGCTGAAAAGAATACAGCCGAGGAAAAAACGGTAAAATTGAAATGAGTATTGTAATGGCATATCATTTACAAAGCCATGTGTAACTGTTGGGTGCACGGATACATGCCTATACATGCAATGCGAGGCCATATGCCCTCACTGGTTCAAAGTTGTGCAGTTTGAATCTGTTGAATCAACCTTAATTACCCTGGTATTGTATGACCCACACAACCTACACTTGTGGTATAGCCAATGAAAAGGTGCTGTGCCCTTCTTGTCACAGTCATTGCACAATATATCCTGCATTAAAAAAAAAAACAAACAATCTTAGCATTGCTTAAATGACAAAGGATGTCAAAGGAAACTTGGGATAATTACCTGACAGCGATCCCGGTACTCTTCTGGAAGCTCCTCAGAAGCCAATAGTGCATCAAGCATACCAAAGTAAACCTGAACAAAGAGAAGTGCCTTCGTAAGTGTCTAATACACCTCATCACTATTTCAGCCTCGGTACATAATATGGACATGAACAAACACTCCCCACTACAAAATAAGTTTTCATTTACATTTCAATGGAATACTTCACTTAATACAGATACAGGTCGCTAAGGAGCTCATGAAAAAATATTATTTCATTTACATTCATCTCCTGGAACCACTAAGGAAATTCAAGTGTTTTTCATGTCTAATCATGATATAATTTTATAATTTATTCATTTCCTCTCGCTTGCTTGGCAAGAAAAAAGAGGGAAACTGAAAAGATCCCTGCATGCAATGTCTAATTCGTAGCAGCCCACTAGTTGAAGATCACAAGAATCACCAAGCATCTTCTGTGGGAAGTGTATCTCTCCATAAATCTTTTGGTACATGGAATAGAAGGATTTGATTTTGAGATTCTGTTTAATAAAAAGAAATCGCAAGCCCACTGAAGAGTCCAAGTAACAAGCATACCACCATTCTATACTTTAAAGTACTATCCAGTCAAAATAACTGACTGCACATCTAGCACCTAATAAGGATCACAAACAATAAAATGTACATGATGAACAGACTAAGAACCGCAAACCCCCCTCGTTATACAGTAAAGCATAACGTTAACCCAGTCAAACAAATTCAAGTTTCACAAGATTGTTTAAATATACGAGAAAGAAACCAAAGTTTATCAAGACTGTTATTAACACAATAAAAAGGATGTCTTTATGAACATATAAATTGTCACGGCTCCCTTTCTTTTCTTTTTTTCCCTTTATTTGGTATCGTGGATCTTTTCAATAATTTGCTGAATGTCCATTCGAATTTTAAAAAGGTTCAGAAAAGATCACACCAACCATTTAGTTTTAATACCTGGAGAAGATAAGTAGCCAGGTTAGCAAGTACCAGAAATGAGACAGTTGACAATACTTTGTAATTAATCATAAATTTTTATGATCAACAGAATAGATTTTACTTGTTAATTAAAAAAAATGGTTACATCTTACCGACATGTCTCCCAGAGATTTGCTACAAATTGGGCAGATGTAGTGACTGCAAGTGTATGCCTGCCACAATGAAAAGTGCAAACAGAATCAAGCACCAGGCACACAAAAAATGGTTCATACTATCCTCATGATATATATGTATTATCATTGCAACAGGCAAAAATTGAAACAAAAAGGAACGACAATAATCTTATGACAAAACAAATAAAAAAAACAGACCTGAAAACAAGTTGAATGCATGAAATGACCGCAGGGAAGAGCTTTGACGCTTGCACTTGAAGTGAACATGTCATCACAGCAGATGGGACAATTTGTTTCCAGACCTTTCTCTCGACACTTGTGGTCAGCTAGTTTCATTGCCAGGCAACAATTGCATTTCATGCAATGAAAGAAGTCAACACCAAGACCAGTTCCCACACGGCATAAATTGCAGAAAGGACAATGATAAACAGCCCTGAAATAAATTCAGTTAGTTGCTGGAAATCTAGTGGCTGGGATAGGTTCAGAAGCAGTTACTCTTATAAATTTAAAGACCATGGTAGAGTTGAAAGAATTGAACTGCTTTACTAAACAGATTAGACCTTCACCTCTCTCACCACGGCTTAAGAAATAAATGAAAGGATTGAACTGCTATGCTAAACAGATTAGACGTTCACCCCTCTCTCACTATGGCTTAAAAAATAAATGAAAAGGCAAATAGGTCATTTCCAGTCAGTTATCATTGTAATCAGTATTTGTTATTCTGTAATTAAAATGGACGAGAGGGTAACATGCAAACTTTTTCTTTTTGGTATATGCTTCCAGACATGTTAGCTGACTTCATACGCACCCTCTCGTCATAATCATTGAAAAAGTTGAATTGCCAAACAAGAGAAACTGCATGCTATAAATTTTGGAAGAACAAGTGAATAAATTCATGATAGAAGATGCACATCACATTTCTAATTGAAATCCAGAAAATCTACGGCCTAGTTAGGCTAAAACCGGAAACCACTATTTTCTTTTATGTTTTCTAGAATCAATAAACCAAAGGTGAAAGGGAGTCTGAATACCTTTCATCATCAAAAAATTTGCAGACACTGCAATAGTACTTTGCCATTGAGAACCCACCACAGGAAACAGAGGTGCAAACTGGTCCAACAGGCTGAATTCTGAGGCAGCGCATACACATCATTTCAGATGTAGCCTTCCTGAAAGTAAAAAGTTAAAATACCATAAAGTCTATAGAAAGTCCAATCAAAACCAAGTATGAACGAATAACACTAAATTACCTATCCATCGAATGGTCACTGACTTTATCATGGCAGAACCTACATGCAAATAACTTGCCACAGCAAGTAGCACGTAATTTACAATTTCTTTTGTAATGCTCACACCCAAATACTTGTTTATCTGGATCTCGAAATGAAGGAGAACATCCAAGTAAGTCTCCACCATTTGAATGGTCACCAGTTCTTGCTTGAGGTGACTTCTGCTGAGAAGCTATCCAGCGGCTAACAAAATCGATCAAATATGTTGATCAGAGCAAGTCGAAGTATGGCAATCCAGAAAACTGCAGGGAGTTTGCACAGTGTACACAAACCTAGTCATAAGATTTTGAATAAGATAAGCTTTTCTTCTTGGATCAAGAGTTGAATCTCGAGAAACTTTCCTAATCTCGGCTTCAAGCTCATTTTGATTCATCCGAAAAATATCTTTCCACCCAGGCTTAAATGTATGATCACTTTGATCCAGACTTGCATGGAGATCGTTACCTAAACAGAAAATAAATACAGCAACACTTAAAATGTTCTAATACCAGCCAGAATAAAAAATAAAATGCCACCTTCAAGAAACAACATTGCAGAATGTCTCAAGTTAGCAGCTTTCTTCACACAAATTATGCCACATTCAACAGTGAATAAAAGGTAAATTGATAGAACGAATAAATGAGTCAAGAAACCTAGTGAAATACAACTCTCTGATGCTGTTTTAAGTGGTGTTGCAGCAGAAGTTCCTTCCCACCATTCATTAAGCCACTCGCTAAACATTGTATTTTTGGTTGCCTGCTTCCACGTGTCCATCATCCTGTTCTGCTCCTCCTGGGTGAGAGCAGATGTTACCCATGGCAACATCGATTGAAGCACCTCTGCACCAGTGGTGCCAATTATTTGACCAACAATTTTGTCCTGCTCCTCTACGGAAAAATGCCTGTCAAATAATGGCCACAACTCAAGTTCTTCCCGGAAAACATGTTGATCCAGAGTTACTCTAATGGATTTGCACATCCCCTGAAGCTTTGTTGCAAGCTCATTATACTGTCTAACAGAATCATTACAATCAGACGAATCAGCACACTTTCCAATTAAATCATCAGCATGATTTGTATTCTTCATGTATTCATGAAGCTGAGTAAGCTCTGAAAGTGCAGAGGAGATATCTTCAAATAACTTCTCCTCCTGCTTGTGGTCCAGAGTGTAAGAATGGCTAACATTATGAAGTGTCTCTTTAGATTCTAATGCAGGGAATACTATTTCATCCTCTGCATTACTATGAGCTCTATACAAACCCCACAACAAACGAAATCTACCAGTAAACTGCCTCAGCAAAGTTTCATTGCAATCATTTAGTTTTCCAGATTCAACATCTAAATACTCCAGGTCTTTGCGGATGGCTTTATGAAATTGGAATATGTTATCAATAGGCCGTGATGAGCAACCAATATTGGTGGGGCTTGTGTCCATTTCCCAGTTGAAAAGGCTGGAGTTAAGGGAAGGAGCAGAAGGGCTAAAAGATGAGCGTAGAGATTTGGCCACAGCAAGAGAACTAATTCCCAGATTGTTGGTATTTACTCCTAACCCAGGGACACAACAAGAATTATTACTACAAGATGATTTTTGGGTATCAACAAGCTCTGTAGAGGGACAAGCATTGTTGTCTTCCCGAACTACCAAGTTTCCACATTTGCCCGGCCTTCTAGAGTCATCAGCTCCATCTGCTTGCACCAAGGAAGGCTCATCACCAACAGATGACCGAGAGTTGCATGGACAGAACCGCTGCTTGGTAACTTCCTCGGTCCCAGCCAAGATTCTCACAGGACAAAAACCAGTGGCACTTGAAGACAAACAAACATTTTTAGAACGACCCTTACATGCCCAACCAGAAAAAAGTGTAACCAATGCAGAATCTGAAGCTGGAGCTGCAAGAAATCTCACTGCAAGTTAGTAATTGACAGGTTTAAAGCACTGATAAGATGGATACCACAGTGGACAACCCTCAATAAAATGTCAATAAGGTATAATTAGTATTAATAAAAAGGCGAAGTTGTGAATTGACACTGAACCTGCCATGTACATATTTTGAAGAAAAGACCTTGCTTCCTCTTCACTAAGTGACCCTACCAACCATGGTAAGACACATTCAATCAATTTCAAGGGCATCACACGCAAGCTTTGATAAAGAAGTTCACGCTGTCTTTTGGCACTAAAGTGCTTTCGAGCAAGTGGAAGAACCTGCCAATGCAATATACCTGTCAGACAGCTCTCCAAGCCAGTAAGAGCCAAGATGTGTACGATTGTTGATTTTAAATACCAATTAATATGCAGGTGACGTTGTAGCTCTACCTTTCTTTTATTTCTTTTTTTTTCCAGTTAAGAATAGCAGAAACTAAAAAATGAACATGCATCTTCCATTGGTAAGACAATATCCACACAGTGATGCAACAACATGCTTACCTGAACTTCCTCATTTTGGAAGTGTTTCTGTATGCTGTCCATGATTTGATCAGCTTGGGAGCACAACTTTGTATAGAAATCAGTAAGAGATGTGTGGGCTCCAGCACTTTGAATGCTTTCTATCAGGCACCTAAGCTTGTCAAACTGAATTTCTTCTTCTGCATGTTCATGGGCAAAAGAGAGCTCTGCATCTACAGCAGGGAATATAACCTTGTCCTCAGCAATACTGCAGTCATAGAGAACAAGCATTTCAAATAAATTGGATGTTCATAAGTTTGCCAATAACACAAAACTAGTATTCATGATCTCTTTCTAGTTTTCCAATAACAAATAACTAATATTCATGTTCTCTTTCTATTACACTTTTCTTTGGTTCCTGTAAAGGCAGTGAAAGGAAAAGGAAGGATCCAGTGAAGTTCGAGTGCCTTTAAAGATGAACAATTTGAAGAGATTTTATTATTCTTTATTGAGGCGAAGGGTTTTTAAAACAAAATGGAAAATGTGGATTCAAAGGACTGATAAGAGGTAGGATGCCACAATTTATTCAGTGGACCATACTATGATGGACTACTCACGCCAAATGGTTATCTTTAGGCACAAAGAAAGTTACATTTAATGCACAACTAGTGAAATAAAGTCCATCCTTCAACAGTGTTATAATAAGGACATAAATATGAAAACACAGAAAAACTGCACCTGTGAAAGATGCAAACTTCTGCAATGAATTGCAGCCTCTTGTTGAATGAAGACAGATTAGAAAAATCTCCCGAAAGCTGTATGCTCCTAGCTGCCTCAGTTATATCATTCAACTCTCTTTTAATGGCATTGTGCCAGAGCAGAATTTCATTTATTGGATGGAATTCAGTGGAAATGATAGCATCACAATTTAGCTCCATATATTTCCTTTTACCCACTCCAGAAGATTCACATGCACAGTGTCTTTTCATGCTTTGACACTCTAAAGTTGGTGCTCCTGAATCTTGACAACAGGCTTTAGAATTATCTTCACAACTCTTACACGTATCAGACAATTTTGTCCCTTTCATCCAGGAGAAAATAACCTTCATTAACAGAAGTTTGAGTCAGCTTGCTTTTCTCCTACCCTTAAGTCCATCCAAAAACATATATATATATATCAAATTCACTGCCAAAAAGATCCTCACCTGCCGGAGAAGTTTCTCTTCTGGGATTATCTTGTACAAGCACATGTGCATATCTTGTTGTTCATCAGTTGATATAGAGGAAGAAAGCCAAGGAAGAAACTCTGTCATCATATTAACAGGAATGCTGCACAGAAACTGCCATACCAGGAAAGCCTGCTCTTCAAATGAAAACTTCTCAATAAGCAAGGGAAAGACCTGCCACATTCACCAAAAAATTGGTGAAACTCAAATTTATTATTGACCAAGTGTATCAAACAACTACTGAATTATTTGTGAAATATGATTGCCAGTTAGTAAGAGAAGTTTCAATGGCATGGATTTGGCAACTCAGAGAGCATCTCGTTCACAGTCAACTTAGAGAATAGGAGGATCGAGTTCAAATTGCCTTAAACCTATCATGAGAAACTGCAAAGCTATCCTTGTATAACTGATACAAAAGACTACCTGTTCCTCTTCCTTTGACATATGCTGATCAATTGATGTTTGAAGGGCTCCTGTACGAGAGGCTAACTCTCTCCGATAGATTTCTTCACTTTGCATATTTAAATCAAGCAGCTCAAATAATTGATCAAAAAGAACACTCTCCCCCTCATGTTCAAGGGAGTAAGTCCGTGCCACATTCTTCACACGGATATCAAGAGCAGGAAAGATAACCTACAGTTGCAAAATAACACTGTCAGAATCCTCAACTACTTGTGTATAAGCTAAACCTAAAGAACAGAGAAATAATCCATCTTCAAGCATGAAATTTGTGGCTGGTAACATCATTTATGATTCTCTCAAAAATAAGTTGCACAGACCATGAAAATCCAAGTAGACACTATTTATTTTGTACAGCTGATAGTTTAACTAGTTGATGCTGCCTAACTTAGCTGATAAAGACACTTGGCATGATACAAAACGGCCTGCCATTAAATCTTAAGAGACATTAAGAACTAGAGATTAAAGGAAAAGGATGGTACACCGTTCTGCAGCACAAGACCTGATGGGCCTCCAGACGAATAAAAAAAAATCTCCCAAGTCAATATTCCAAATACCAGCCCTGTGTGTTTCAATACAGTCCCAGAACACACTGTTTTTATTAAAAAATTAAAAAAAAAATCAGATATTACAAACCTATGTAAGCAATGCCGCTTTTCAATTCTAATTGATTTGATCCTAAAGTTAATTTTTCAATTTCAATTGATAGATGACTATGGAAATCTGGAAGTCCATGCCATAATTGTTTCTGAAAGCACCTTCTACCTTTGGTCAGTTTAAGGAGCAAGAAGAGGGGCAAGAAATTACATCAACAAATCTCTTATTCCTATTTCACTTAGTACTGTATCACAAACAGGAAATGCGACAGGATTCCAAAGCTTGTACTATGGCCCACGTGGCACAGAAAATTTATACTGTTATTTGACAAAACAGTACCTACTAAAAGCTGCAGAGCCAGTACTTCTTGCAAGAAAATGTAGCAGATTCTCCAAAATATACCGCTTTCATTCATCGCACTTAATGATATCTTAATTAACTAGTGATAAATCCCACAATAAATCCTCAATTCAGAGATCATGTATCATAGAGATATTTCATGGCTAAATTAATTTGAGGAACGTAGATTGCATTACTGTTGTGCAAAACAATGATTATCAGATTATCTTGCCCTCTCAGCCTTCTCAATTTAGCAAACTTTTTACATATTTATGATATCTGTTACTTCTAAACTCAAGCCAGCTTCATTTTGTTGTGTCAAATACCCTGTAGCTCATACAGATGCAAATAACTCTCAACCCCCAAATTATAGGTAAACAATAACCATCGAGCAAAGGTAGTCACAAGATGGAATACTCCATGACTTAAGAAAGGAGGACAGGAGTATAAATGCAATGCTAATTCAATAACTAATAACTTGCAAAAAAATGAGAGGGAGATTAAAACACATACCCAAAGTAACATGAGAAGCAATAAATGACTTCATTTGAAGCAATTATAGTGAACAGTGCATACCTTAATCAAGAAACCCCAGTCATTAAGTACCCCCTAAAACATATGGAGTCCATATCCTACCATATTATAATTAATCTAACGACCAAAAGACCATGGATAATGACAATTGAAACGCTATCTCATAGTTCGGTCATGCTAACAATTGAAAGGGTCTTGCCATAAACATACCATGGATGTTACATACACAGTGTGAGCTTCTCATATCATACCGTAGCAGTGTTATACGTCATTGAGGTGAACATGCACACAGTAACTACCAACAATGTCTTCCCAGTGGGATAGTATGCTCCTTTGAACCATGACTTTGAGGCACACTGTACTTGATCTCCTCTAAAACCTGCTGTTTAGGCACTAACAGACCCAACAGAGCATGCTGATTCTTAACCATCCGGTACACCCACAATCAAAGCTATCACATCAAATTTAATCACAAGGCCATGGAGATGGAAATGGGGCAGGTTATACTTCCCCATCTATGCCCCATGTTAATTGGGTCCGGGGCGGAGAAGAAAACTTTTCCCCCATCAGGTTTGGAGCTGATCTGGGGATTCCCCGTTAAGTAAAAAATTATATTTTTTGTATTTACAATTAATATTTGATGGTTAATATGCAATGAAAAAATAATATTAAGTGCATATAACCATTGAATTTTACCAAAACTCTCATACATAGTTAAATATAAATAATCTAAATATAAATCCAGCAACAAAATTATTTTAAAAGATTAATTATTCCATATATATATATATTTATGGATACTATAATCAGGTCCAGGTTCTCCACGGAGCAGGGGGCATGTATCTCACACTCAACCCCATTTGTTTATCAGGGTAAAAATGCGTCCCATACCTTACCTGCCCCCATTGGGTTGGGTATTGTCGGGTATCCATCGGGGGCAGGTAATTTTGCCATCCCTACAAGGCCATATATTGAACTGCTATTGCTCTTGGCGATTCAGATTCCACAGAACTTCGTTTTGCAAGAAGAAAATATTCATCACCACCGCACTAGTATCAGAATATAAACTATAAAGATACCGTTCATACGTGTCAATGCATCAAAGTACAAAGCTTCAACTGGTACCATCTACTCACTCTATTGAGAAATCAAATTATACTCTCAGCCAATCCAAAACAATCAACTCGAATGACCACAACTAAAAAATAAGCACAATTAAGCCATAATCACCCGAAATCATCTCTGAAACGACAAATAAAATAGAAAGAAGATTCAATTACGTATCCCTAAAAAAACTCCAAAACTCCCATTCAATCGATTACAAGACACTAACACACCATAGAATCTAACGCAAGATTGAAAGCTGAAAAGAGGAAAACTGAACTGAACAAATTAAGTATAATAAATCAATCAAAGCCTGAAACCCAGCAAATTTGAAACAGAAATTAGTAAACCAACCTCGTCCTCAGCATTGCAGTGATGCTTATATATCGAGCGAAAAAAGTGATATCGCTCAAGTAACGGCTCAATATCGCCACCAGTAGTAGCAAAAGCGATGGCGGCGCTGTGGAGGCCATCGAGCTCGGACCTAATAGCTTTATGGAAGAAAAGGAAGATAAGAATTGGAGATTTCAAAGCCGAACTTTTCAGGCAAGTTTTAGACGGTGTTGAAGGATCGATTGGATTCAATGGACCTGCCATTACCGCTACTCCTCCTGCTCCACCTCTGTCTATACCAGAAAATGGCGTCGCCATTATAGCAGCAAATCAATTAATAAGAAAAAAATCTTGAAATTCCTTATTTCTCTCCTTTTTGTTTCTTTTTTTTTTTATAAAGAAATTGCTAGATTTTCATTTTAAAAAAAATTTGGTTTCTTCTTTGGTTTTCCAGTTATTTGTAGATGTTGTGGATTACTTTGTCCTTGTTTGCAAACAAGGAGAAGAGAACGGAGCGTATAAAAACAGAAAAAGGAGGAGGTAGAATACAAAGAAGGCAAATGGAGAAGACGGGCGTTTTATATCGGTCTCTTTCTTTCTTTCTTTCTTCAGTTATTTTAGAAAGTGAGTTATTATTTATTTATTTATGCTTGTTTGGCAAATGGGGAAAAATTAAATGGAAAAGAGGTCGTAAGCGGGATTTACGAAGCTTGGAATAGACAAAACTAACTAAATAAATAATTTATGTATATTTCTAGTTTATTTTTTAAATTTATAATCACGATCCTCTAATCTTGAGATTTACTGAGATGAAAAAGAAAAGTACTTTTTAGGTTGATTAGATATTGGCAAGATTTTTCTAATTTAAATCTGTTGAAGAGATTTATTTAGATTAATCCTAATTAACGAAGATTTTCACCATTAGGAACTTAAACAAGAAAATGTGTTTATATTTGGCAGGAGAAAAGAATAAAAAAAATCCCTTATCTATTAAAACATTGTTGAAAAATTATTAACTGAGATTAGTAAGCAATCTAAGATCATAAACCAATCGGTGAGTTTTTTTATAAATCATTAATCTAGCAAGTGGTATCTAGAATATTTTTTTTATTTAGTAGCATAAGCATAATTATAAGATTATAAAGTTAAATAATAAATAACAGATCAATTTAATATAGACGGATCCGGCACCGTTTGGGAACGCGGTGCAAACCGCGTTCTACAAAAATTTAATTTTTTATATGTTTTAGATCGTTATAATGCGCTGATCTCAAAAATAATTTTAAAAAATATATTATTTTGATGCAGCATAAAGAACATTTTAAAAAGTAATCACAACCACATTTCTAAACAGGTTTTATCGTGTTTAGAAACTTCATTGGTTTGGTCTGTAATATTAAATGTAAAAGTACCCTCGTCTGATAATTTTTTAAAGTTGGTATTTGTTATGTTATGATTTTTAACTCAGTTAAATTTAAACTAGTATAAAATCTTGTAGTAATATAGTGGTGAGTTTTAAGGATTTGTTTGGTGGTTGGGGAGGCTTGATCAGCTCGTTGACTTTTTAGATTCAAATTTTATTTTTAGTATTAGAAAAAACTATTAAATTACTTTGAATATATCGGCAAGAAATGCATGAGATATCTTGAATATACAATGTACATATCAAGATTAAAGCTTGATGTTCATTAAAAAAAAGGAAGAAAAAGAAGATACGAATGTTCATTTATGACAACCTTATCTCATCACCCATGTTTGTTTCTACCTGACATGTGACTAGAAAAAATAGAAAAAAACTTAGGTTTGACGAGTGAAAGGTGGCTTGGTGGCGTCTTTGCCATTACAAAAACATTTAATTTCTACTTGAGCCTGAGAAATACCCGTGCATACTAATATTTTTTATGGGTTATTTAATTAACCTTTGTGGCATCATCATTGGAGAATGCTCGAAATCAGGCTCTCTTTTTTTTATATATATTATTGGTACATTTTTAGAAAAATATTAGCGAAATAACCAAAGTAAAATAACATAATTTAAATATATTGCAGTTGAGAAACATGAAATTTTCATCTTGCAGCATTAAATAAAAAAAATATTAAATGAGCATGAAAGAAGAAAGAGAAAAAAATCTTGAAAATACATTGAAACTTCAATTATAACATTATCAGTATCATCAAAATTATTTCAACGATATAAATAAAACGACATTAAAACAAGGTCACTAACGGTAAATTGAGTGGGTCACACTTACCGTTAAAAATAAGTGATTCATCTTTCATCCTTGGACAACAAGTATGATCCACCTGGATCATCGTTGTTGACCTTACTTAGTATAATTAAATTTATTTTTTTGAGATTTTTTTGATAATATTGATAGTGTTGTAATTGAAGTATTTATATGTTTCCGAGGTTTTTTTTTCCTTTGTTTACTTCTTTTTTATTCTCTTCTTTTTTGTTATATAATACATGTTACTATTTTAAATAGTAAAAAACTAGAAATAATGTGTTTTTCAATCACGATATATATACTATTTCCGGAAGTATTTTTAATTTACTATTCTGATTTTTTAAAAAAATCTTAAAATCAAATGTAATTTCTAGCAGTGCTAGTTATCGTCATTGAATTGTATTTGATCAAGCCTATCATAAATTTTTGCATCCTTAAGTGAGAAAGTCAATGAAAATAACCGAGCGCACCTCGAAAAAATGAACTACGACTTTTTTTTTTTTTTAGTTGATTGGATTTGATCGAACTATTTATTTTATAGTCCAAAGATTAGATAACTATTTGTCAAGAATGATGTTGAATATTCTTACAAAGCAAGCGAGGAAGACAAATGTGGTTAGCAGTGGCGGAGCAAGTACATAAAGTTCAGGGGAGTAGGTGGTCCGATCATTACCAATAGTCCATGTTTATTGATTCAGTTGTATTAGTTTGGTTGTTTTTTAAATTATTTTTTATTTAGATATGTATTTAAATAATAATTTTTTTTATTTTTTAAAAATTATTTTTAATATGAAAACATTAAAAAAAATTATTTTTTTAAAAAATCACTTTTTAAAAATAAAAGTAAAAGTAAAAGCACAAGTGCTCTAATAAATAAGCTTTCTATGTTGGAGGGCCAGGGTGTACGTGTATTTACTAGAATCATCATTCCATGACTCTGTTAGATGAATGTCAACATTGCAGATTTTTTTTTTTAAAAAAAAAGTTTTGGATTCAAAAATAAATTGATCCATGTTAATGATATACTCGCATGTATGCGTGCATTTAATACCATAAAAAAATATAAATACTGATATATATATATATATATATATATGTATGTATGTATGAATACTAATATATTTCATATAATTCGTAGAGTCATGAAGAATAAAAATAAAAACGTCAAAACTAGCATAATAATTACTAGATCCAGTTACTAATAAAAATCTTATCTGAATTAAAAATGCAAATGATTCAAAACCTAGTACACATAACCGGTTCACTTCTTTTTTTCCAAATATAGTGCGTATCATATAAATAAATAAATAAAGGAAAGACACGGTTTTGTCATGCTTTTTCTCCCGTACAAACGATTTTAATACTCATTAAATGAGAATATAGATAAATTCACACAGTAGATCACACGAGGAACCACTAATTATTATTAAAAACTCTTGTCATATAAAATATAGAACGAGCTAATCTAAACCTTTTAAGGGAAATAATTGAGTAATTTATACAACCAATGGAGCCCGGTTCCTGGAGAAAAAGATTGGGATTAAATGGGAAAAAATAAATAAATAAGAGAAAAGGAGAAGAGCTTGAAGAGGAAAAAACAGTGGTATGGAGGGGGTAATAGAGTAATTTAAAGCTGGAAGGACCGGTCAGGTGGTTATCCTAAAGCATGAAGGGAGCACATGAAACGGACATGTAAAGGCGTGGCAATCGCTGGGTGGCACGAGACATGCCCGTGCTCTCACAAGGTTCTGTCTTGCGACTTGCTCATTTACGGTAACACTTGCTCCTTCTTCATTTGTGGTGTCCTCAGCTAACAACCGAAAATTCAAAGGAGGTCAAAAGAATGAATTTTATAAAAACATCCACCCAGTTGTTTAATCAAGAGAGAATGGCAAAGTTAGGTAGAAAGTTAACAGGTTATTCTAACAGGAAGAACGCCCTTAAATCGAACAATGATGTCTTGTTTTAAACAGGATTTTTCAGAGAAAAGCTTAAATAATCTGACCGTCAAAATAAAATAAAAAATAAATATGGTATTGACAGTGTCTGACCGACAGTGATCCAGCATGGCCACGCGGCATTGCAGTGGCTGTTAAGAGACAAGATGGGGCTATTGGGGGCCTCTTCTGAACTTAAAAATCCAATAATGTCTAAGTTGAATAAAATTAAAATTATTTTTAAAAGTGTTTTTTATTTAAAAATATATTAAAATAATATTTTTTATTTTAAAAAAATTATTTTTAATATAATACATCAAAATAATCTGAAAATACTAAAAAAATATTAAAATTTAATTTTTTTAAAAAAAAATATTTTTAAAACGCAAAAACAAATAGGACCGTAGTCCACCGGTTTGAGTCTTATAAATTTTAAAATACCTAAATATTTATATATTGGTTAATTTTAAGGTATTAAAACATTAATTAAAATACATGTAAGTTAGTCCAAACATTTGCATTTAAAAAATCGTATGAGCTAATGAATCCGCATAAAACTAAATAATCCACCCCCAAAAGTTTATTCATCAGTTTTTTTTTTTTTTTGATAACCTTGGGTATCCGGACCAGCTTGTGCGCACCACGACTATTCCCCGGGTCTACTGAACATCCTGCAAGCCCAGTAGACAGGTAAGGTAACGCGGGGTGACAGACATGCACATGAAAAGTCGAACTCGGGACGGGAGCAAGGTAAGCCTCACCTGTTGACCATTGAAGTAGACCCCAAGTGCTTTATTTAACATGTCTGGAAGCGTATCACACGACCGAATGTTGTTTCAAACTTTGACTTAAATCAAAACTTAAAAATTTTAACTTCTAATTTATATACCCTGTGCTTCAATGGCTTTATAATTAGAACTCCAAGTACTCAACTAGTCATGTTGGTTAAATCTAAATCATCAAATTTAAAAAAGAGGATATAATTTAATATGTAATAAGAAAAAGTCAAGATTTAATTATTATTGTATTTTTTCAACCTAATCTGAACTACTAAATCCAAAAACTAACGTTGAGATTTGGAATCCGAAATAAGAAACAGGCATTTGAAATCAATGGTACTTCCATGGAAGAAAGAGGTTTTGTGAAAGTAAATGGCAGCGTGTTCCCATGACTGTCTGGTAGACACCCACTTATTTTTCTTTTACGTAGACGAAATCCACCGTAATATAGATATTCCACCGTGGATCCAAAAGTTGCCGGTATAGCCTTCTCGAGATGAGGTGCTGTCAATTTCATGTACTCTTTTTCCCCTCATTCTGATATTCGGCTAAATCAATATCTATAAACTTCAAAAAATTTAATTATTCAAGCTCTAAATTTATTTTTTAAAAATCATTAATTTAAATATAAATTTTAAAATTATTATAAACTTATATAATCATTAACTTTAAGGCTCATATATATAAACTAGTTTAGACAACTATATTAATAATAATAAAAAAAATTTCCCATTCCAGGCATATATTACCATAATTTACTCCATTCTACTTTGAAGTTAAAGACCAAATATGATATTTTTTGCTGACCGAAGATAGAACTGCTTTTTTAAAAATGATATTTAGGATATATAGAAAATTCGGTACCCCTATCGCAATTTATCATAATGTCCCCAGTGGCATCCACGTGTGTTTTGACATAAAAAATCCCATCAGTCAAATTATATGCCGATGGAGAAGACTTCGAGCATCTTTTATGCCTCATGAAAAGCCACTTCCCATACATTGCCACCCAAATACGTCATGCAGTTCGATATAGACCCAGAAAATTCTCACCATAGAGAGCCACTAGAATTATAGTGTGGGTTATAATTATGAGGTCCATCTAACTGGTTAGTTTTAGATTTTTTTTTTAATTACTTACTTTAATTTTATAAATCTTAGATTTACTAAAATTTATATAATTATTAATTTTAAAACTTGTAAAATTAATCAAGATATGCGCAAGTTAACCCAAATATCTATATTAATAATAATAATAAATAATAAAAAGAATTACAGTGTGACGGGTACCAACCCCCTAAATATGGATTAGTAGATTAGTAAAAATTGATCATTTCCAAAATTTGTTATCAGATAAGTGAAAAAAACAAATATAATCAGCACATTACAAGTCCTAGTTAGTACAAACTACAAGATGGAAGCTGATGCGAAATACTATCCTATTTTTAGATACCATTGCAGGCCTCCATGTTACATGGATGCGCATTACTTCCCAACTCCAGTGACCAAAATTTCCCCTGGGCTGAACTCAAATGGGAAGCATTCCTTGGGTTGATTGGTCTAGTGGTGGATCTCACCCTGCTAGATTCGTGAGAAAGGATGTCTCTGAAGCATTCCTGATTCAGATCAGGAATGGATTTAACTGCACATATAATGGTGCATCACCACAGTTTGCTTCCTTTTTGCGAGGAAGTTTCTCCAGGATCGCTTGGTTTTCACTCTTAGAACCTCCTGGCGTTTAGTTATTTTAAGAGCACAACAATCTGATGAAGCCGCAAACAAGTGAGATGATTCAAATAATTATGACACAATGATGAGCAACAATCACTCCTAAATGGCAAAGCTTTCAGATCTTCCAATTGCACGGATAGGAAACGGATTCTATCATATTCGGATAAAACAAGATCGGAAATGTTTTAAATTAACTTGCTTTGCTCACGAAACA